>Ga0315314_1002451_pt1 | contig 15294 bp, 13 predicted proteins | sample TDP9_MG_FD_203631 | JGI IMG/M metagenome (GOLD analysis project Ga0315314, IMG submission 203631) | Freshwater sediment microbial communities from Lake Towuti, South Sulawesi, Indonesia - TDP9 | ecosystem: Environmental > Aquatic > Freshwater > Lake > Sediment | place: Indonesia: South Sulawesi...
CACGTCCCGAACGCCTCTGATTATCGGGGCTTCTGGGCCAACGATCCCGAGGCCAATAGCATCCTTATGCCTCTTAGCAAATCGGCAGATGTTCTCCACGCCCAGGTCGGGGATGACAGTGTGTTCCTTCGCCCTCTCGAGGTTGAAGGGGTTCCTGTGGCGGTCAGCCACGTAGAGGTCGACGGAGTATTTCTCGCTTCGGGAGAACGCGTCGACCATGGCCGCCTCTCTGGAACCGTAGGAGACCACTAGGACGCCGATCTTCTCCATCAAACCACCGTGTCTTATTCCCATTCTTGAGGCCATAAACTACCTGAAAGACCGACCAGTTATGTCTTCAAAAAGCTTAATGTAGATTTCACTAACCTGCCTTATCATATCTTTCGGAAGCGGGGGTATGGGAGGCTCTTCCACGCCTTTCCTCCGTGCCTCCATCAGCAGCTCATGGTATCCGGTTTCCCGGTAATACTTCCTGACAAGCTCCTTGCTCCTCTCAACATACCTCCCCCTCTCATACTCCTCGGCGTCCCAGAACCTATCCTCGTCAGCCGTGCCAAATGTGTCGACGACCATGAGGTTTCGCTCTTCGTCGAAGGCGAACTCTTTCTTCCCGTCGACGTGTATCAGCCCCCGGCTCCTCACTCTGGAGTTTATCTCCTCATCGATCTTCAGCGTCGTCTCCTTTATCTCTTCATATTCGCGTGGGGAGAGCCCCGAGATTCTGAGCGCCTCCTCCGTTGTTAGGTTTCTGTCGACCTTCTCAAGCTTCGTCGTGACCTCGAAGAAGGGTCTAGGCAAGGGCTCCGCCTGTTTGATTTTGCGGCCTCTAGGGAAGCCGAGTTCCTCGGGGGTTATGGTGTTCTCCTTAATCCTGTCCCAGAGGGAGCCGTATACGAAGTATCGTGCCACGAATTCTAGGGGTATGAGGTAGTTCCTCGTCTTATAGCTCAGTCTCGAGTAGTCGCTGATCACGTTGACCCGCTTCACGCGCATCCTGTTCGGGGCTGCTAGTTTGATGTAGTGGGAGGGAACTCCGAGTTCTCCGATCACCTCGAACCAGTAGGCGCTCGTGCGGGCTAGGGTTTCCCCCTTGTGAGGGATCTCGCTCGGGATGATCTTGTCGAAGACGGATATTCTGTCGGAGAAGACGAACTCGAGCTGATCGGCACTCACCTCGTAAACGTCCTTCACCTTGCCAGACTTGACTAGTCGCATCCTAATCCCCTAATCTTCGGTTTTCCTGAGTTTCTCATCGTCCAACTCGATCTTATCCTTCATGCTCTTCTGATAGCTTAAAACCCTTTCACGGACCTCAGGATTTGACAACGCGAGGATCTTCGCGGCCGCCAGCGCAGCGTTCTCAGGCTCGAGGATGACGAGGGGTGAGACGCCGCTCGGCACTCTGAGGGATGAGTATATGTCTGCGCCGCCGAACTCTCCGCTCTGCGGGGGACAGGCTATGACTGGGTATAGCGTGTTAGCATCCACGAGGCCCGAGAGGGCGTTCGACCTCCCCGCCACGGTTATGTAGACTATCCTATCCTCTGAACGCTCATACTCCTCAAGCATCTCGAGGAGCCGATGTGGGGTTTTGTGGGCGGAGGAGATCCTCAGCTCGTAGGGAAGTCCCAACATCTTCAGCGTTGAGCGGATGTGCCTCGTGAACTCCTCATCCCCACTTGAGCCCATTATTATTACGACTCTATCCTTCACCATAGCTATTCACCAGTCTTCTACACTTGCTGAGTCTTCAACTTATGAGGAGGTCTAAGGTTTACCTCATCTAATCCTTATCACTTATTGTCCAATATATATGGTTCTTCTGAACTATCGGCTTCGCCTTCAACGCGTCTAAAAATCCATCCTTGGTTAAGACTCCTCGTCGAGCCTCCCTCTCACCACCTCGCCCGTAGTCCTGATGCACCCTATCTTATAGCTTAAACCCCCATTCTATCCTTCTCTTACTGCACTCTTATGAAATCTATAACAAAAAGATATTTTCAGAAAAATAAAAGGCATATGAGAGCATATGCACAGATAGCCTCCTCATTACCAAAACTTAGCTAGTATATGTGTTTAAGGTTTCTTTGAGACAATCTGTTTACTGAAAAATAGAAGGGAACGGTATTCTCGACGCATACGTCGAATATCCTCCGGGAGATTCGAACTCATAATTTGGGGTTCAAGGCCACAGCATTAACTTCAACAGGCTTGATCCTAATCATGGTTAGATACCCTTCGTTTGTTCATGGGTTTGCTTCCATTACCCCTTGAATAAATTCTTTATATCTCTCAGAACCCAGGAAAATGACGACTTCTTCATTGTTGATCTTTGTGGCTAACCACTTGTCTCCGGTGACCATGATGGCCTTTTCACCCTCCGTAAGGGTGACGTAGGAGGCGTCGTATGTTGTGATCTCATTTTTGAAGGCAGTTTTGATTATTGCCTTCATGTTCATTTGATTTGGGGCAACGATCTCTGTCAGCCGTGAGAAAAGGCCCTCAGTGGCATCTGCAACTTCCCTTTCGCTAAAGAGATTAAGTGGCTTCTTCAAGGCGTTAGAGACTTCATAGATGATAAGGGTAGGCGCGACGAATTGGCAGAGTCCTCGGCTATGGGCCTCTCGTAGCATCAATGCCTCTGATGTGTATTCCTCCTCATGGAACCATTTGACAACGACTGAAGCGTCTAGGACTAATCTCTTCAAAAAGGTGTCACCGAGAGTCCCGTTCCTCTCTTATGACTCGGGCAAGAACTATATGGCTGGTTCCTATCGTCTTTGACCTCAGTTTGTCCTCCACTGCTTTAGTTTTCCTAAGTTGCTCCTCCCTCAGCTTCTCAACGATGGCTTCCCTTATGATTTCTGACCAATTCACATCGGGGTGAGCTTCCATCTGCTTTTTCAGCTCTCTGGGAATTCTGGTGGCCACAACCTCTGACATGTTAACAACTTTCATTAACAATTTTAGTAAACAAGCCCTTATAAGCTTAGCGATGGTCGGAGCCTTTGTCTGCGGGTTGCTCTCAAGGAATGCGAATTCTATCTTTCTAAATTAATCCAAGATCTAGAAAACGTCTTAAGAAAAGAGACGCCAAAGTGTCTGGCTTGCAATGGTGATAGAAAACTTACCAAGGTGGAATATGATTCCTTTGTTATCCCCCTTTTTCTAGACTTAAAATCACAGTTATGCTTGATCCTCATTCCCTGTAGACTATCCTCTTAGGCCTTATTACTACTTGTCTTTCTCCCTTTCTTACGTGGCCTAGCTTGTACACTTCAGCGCCGTGCTTCGCGCAGATTCTGATTATTCTATCCTCGTCTCCTCTAGGCGCGATCAAGGCGATGAATACGCCCATGTTCCAGACCTGGTAGTTCTCCTCGTCGGAGACTTCGAAGCCCAGACCCCTACCCCACTCCACAAGCGCAGAGAAGACCGAAGGAGGCTCAGGCACATACTCTACCACGTAGGTGAAGGGAAACCGCGCTCTAGCAATCTTCCTCCAGCCATGTCCGGTTATGGGGGAGATGTAGTGTAGGTCGACTCCTGACTCGAACATCTCTATGATCGGCCTAACGTAGATGGGCGTCGGGGTCAACAGCTCCTCTCCGACGGCTCTTCCATTCGGGAGTTTGGTGAAATATCCCTCCTTTAGCTTCGCAGCTATCGCCCGCGCCTTTGAGACGCCGTTGGCGCATATGCCACCGCTGGACATACCATATATGACGTCTCCCTCAGCTATCTTCTGGCCGTATGTGAACCGTTCCTTGGGCTTTATCATGCCGACGGAGCTTCCCACGAGTTCTAGGGTTTCAGGGGAAACTATGCCTGGTAGAGTTGGGGTTTCACCCTGCGGTATAGCGCATCCAGCCCTCTCGGCGGCAACCCTGTAACCGTTCAGTAGCTCCTCCACCCTCTCCGCGTCGTCGAACCACTTTGAGTCTCCCGATGCTATGGCGTCGACGTAGGCTATGGGGTCTGCTCCAACGGCGACCAGGTCGGTGACGGACATTGCCAACGCGTCTTGACCGAGATAGCGGTAATACCTCCCGGCGCTCACACTTCCCTCAATTTTCCTACGCTTCGATTCGCGGTACATCTCGTCCGCTATCAGGTTCTTCGTCCCTAAGTCTTCAATGTTGAAGGCGAGCATGAAGTCGTAGTCGAGGAAGTCTAGAACCGCCGCCGTCTCCCCGACCGGAGCAACCCTAATCCTCACCCTCTCAGGGTTCTTGAGCGTTGAAGCAAATATCTCCAGAGCCTTTCTCTTAAAGGGGTCCAGTCGACCGTAGTCCACGAGATCCGAGTACCTCAACCCCAAACCAATAGACCTCCCCTCTCACACAAGATTTCTCCCAGCATATTCAACGGCATTCCTGAAGATTTGAACCCCTCCACCTTCCTCAGGCAGACCCCCTCCACCTTCAACCTCGTCCAGTGAGGATGGTTGTACGGGCTCAGATAGGCTGTTGCGTGGGGCATCTTCCCGAAGACCCTCCCCGTAGGGTCGCATATTCCAGCTATCGCCTCAACTGAGTCGTTCGGGTTCCACGGGTAGCTCATCGTTGGCCGTCCCCACTCATCAGCGTATTGTAGAACGATCTGGTTTCCCTCCCGCAATCTTTGGAGGTCAGAAGCGTCGTCTACGACGAACTTTCCCTCCCCATGCCTCACGGGCAGATAGATCTCCTCAAGCCCCTTAGTGAAGACACATCTAGACTTGGGGTTAACCCTAAGCCGGACCCATCTGTCCTCGAATACTCCTGAATCGTTGTATGTCAAAGTGGCACGTTGCGTCTTATAATCTCCATCGAATCCCGGCAGAATTCCCGCCTTCACGAGCGCCTGAAAACCGTTGCACTCCCCGAAGATCAGCTTCCCATCCTCTATGAACCGTTGAACCTCTTCACCCAGCTTGAACTTGTAAATATTCGCCAACACCTTCCCAGCGGCGACATGGTCTCCGAAGGAGAAACCTCCAATCATGGCGAGGACCTGGTAGTCCTCAAGCACGCTTGGCCTCTCAGTCAAGTCCTTGAGGAAGATCCTGTCAACCTTGGCGCCGACCATCTCGAAGGCATACGCGGTCTCATCCTCGCAGTTCAGGCCGTATCCCACTGGAACCACCACCTTAGGAACCATCTAGATCGCCTCCAACATGGATTTCCAAGCCCTCTTCAATTCTTCAAGTTCTGCTCGGACGACATCGCTCCCACCGAGACCTCTTATTCTGAGCACCGGTTTCTCGACTACAAACCCGATTTGTGCGTAGACACTTCCCCGCATAACCTTCTCAAAATCCCCCATCTTCTCTCTTGGAACGGTGACCACGAACCTGCTGTTGGACTCTGAGAAGAGTATCACATAGTCTCTCCGAGTTCCACGGTAGGGAACCTTGTCCAAACGTATGTACATCCCGTAGCCGCCGGCGAAGGCGCTTTGAGCCAGAGCGACGGCTAAGCCTCCTTTGGTTAGGGTGTGGATCGAGTGAACCAGCTCCCTCTCAGCCGCCTCGCTCAGCCGCCTATAGAGGGCCTTCGCCCTCCTCGCGTTGACCCTTGGAACCTTGTTGCCGATGTACTCCCTACTCCTCATCTCCTCGCCTATGAGCTTATAGTACTCGGAACCGCCGAGCTCATCGAAGGTCTCCCCAAGGACGTATACGAGGTCGCCTGGCTTCTTCACGTCCATGGTCACGGCCTTGCTTACGTCGCTCATCTTGGCTACGACGGTGATCATCAGAGTTGGCGGTATCGAGACCTTTACGCCGTCAACTATGCTGTCGTTCTTCATGCTATCCTTCCCCGAGATGAAGGGGAGGCCGAACGCCTTAGAGTAGTCATAAAGAGCCTTACACGCCCTAACCAACTGGGCGAGCTTGTAGTGGCCGTCAGGGGTCTTCTCCGACTGCTCTGGATCACACCAGCAGAAGTTGTCCAGCGCCGCAAAGGGCGTCTCTACGCTCGGTAGCTTCCCACCAACAGCAATCACCCTCCTGACGGCTTCATCGATCACTGAGGCGGCCATGTGGTAGGTGTCAACATCCGAATAGTTTGGGTTCAACCCATCGGCGAAGATGAGACCTTCTTTAGAGCCGAGTTCGAGGAGGGAGACCGTCGCGTCGCTCGGCACGTCATGATCCCTCCCTACTAGGGGCTTAACGATGCTCAGGCCTTTGACCTCATGGTCGTACTGCCTCAGCTTCTTCTCTATGGAGCAGACGCTCAGCCTGGCCAGCATCTCCTTTAACACGCTCGTCAAATCCTCTGGCTGCTCAAACTCGGGCTCTTCATGGGATGGCTGCTCCCAGATCGCCGCCAACCTCTTCTGAGGCACGCCCTCGTGGAGGAATTTGAGGTCTATGTAGGCGACGGTTCTACCACTATACTTGACGTGGAACTTCCCTGAGCAGGTGAACTTGCCGAGGACGGTCGCCTCCACGTCCCGCCTCCCAGCCAGTTCGAGGAACTTCCCTATCTTAGAGGGGTCGACCCCCACAGTCATCCTCTCCTGAGACTCGGAGAGTAGGATCTCCCAAGGGTCTAGACCCTGATACTTTAATGGAGCCTTCGCTAAGTCGATCTCGCAGCCGTTGCTCTGCCTAGCCATCTCCCCCACGGAGGAGGCTAAGCCCCCGGCTCCGTTGTCAGTGATGCTCTTGTACAGTGCGAGGTCTCTCGCCTCCATGAGGAAGTCGCTCATCCTCTTCTGCGTTATTGGGTCTCCGATCTGTACGGCCTGAACAGGCGAGCCTTTATGGAGCTCCTCAGAGGAGAAGGTTGCCCCATGAATACCGTCCTTCCCTATCCGCCCCCCAACCATCACGACCAGGTCTCCCGACTCGATCTCTTTGATGTGGGAGGGCTTCCCCCGAATCTCTTTAGGCATCGCTCCAAAGGTTCCGCAGTAGACCAGGGGCTTCGCCTCGCCGTATCTTCGGTCGAAGACCTCTCGCCCCCTCACGAGGGGGATACCGCTCTGGTTTCCACCGTCGATCACGCCTCGGTGCACACCATCCCTAACCCTCCTGGGATGGAGCAGCTTAGCAGGCATACTTCCCCTGTAGAAAGGGTCTCCGAAGCAGTAGGCGAAGATGTTGAAGAGGAGCTTGGAGCCCCTACCCGTGCCCAAGGGGTCTCTATTAACCCCCACGATGCCCGTTATCGCCCCGCCGTAGGGCTCTAGGGCGGAGGGGGTGTTGTGGGTCTCAACCTTTGCGACGACGTTCAGCCTATCGTTGAAGCTGATGATGCCTGCGTTGTCGACGAAGACGCTGACCAGCCAGGGGAACCTCTTGCTGAGCTCCTCTGTGGCTCTTTTGATGTAGGTTTTGAATAAACTGTCTATAGTCTCCTCGTCTTCGCCGTCGCGGTAGTGTATGAGGGCGTTGAAGATCTTGTGTTTGCAGTGCTCCGACCAGGTCTGGGCGAGGGTCTCAAGCTCTGCGTCGGTCGGATCGTTCCTCAAACCAGCTCTCCTCCTCTCCGCGATCACGTCCTCCCTCTCGAAGTACTCCTTTATCGCCCTCATCTCCTCCAGGCTCAGGGCTAGAACGCCCTCTCTGCTCATCTTCGCCAGCTCCTCATCGCCGACCTTGAGATCGTATTCCCTCACGTTGATCCTCTGCTCCCCCCTGATGACAGGCGGCGAGATGTTCACGCCTTTCTTCTCGACCTCTTCGTAGCTCAGGATGGTCCAGCGCTCAATCAGCTCGTTTGCCAGGAGCTCCCTGGCGACCCTCTCAGCGTCTTCGTACGTCAACTTAGGGCCTTCAAGCAGGTATTGGGTGGAGGTGTACACCTCCTCACCTTCTTTAAAGTCCCTGTTCAGCAGGTCTCGGATGGCTGTCTTGGATGTTCTTCCCACGTTGTCGGTTACGCCGGGCCTATAACCCACCTCTATCAGCCAGTCGAACTTAGGGAGAGGCGCGTCGACGTGTTGCGTGATCGGATCCGCGAGAAGCTCCCTCTTGATAAGCTCCAGCTCCCCCTCGCTCAGCTCGGCGTCTATCGTGTAGACCCTTCTCGTCCTCACCAAGTCGACCCTTATGTTGAGGAAGCCCTCGATCTCCCTTCTTCTGCTCTCCCCTAGGGCGTCGGCTGCCTCGGGTTTGAACCCGACCTCTATCCTGCGATACATTTGAAACACTCTCTAAGCGCCTATCGCTGGCTGGTCACAAGTCTCTCTATTCACGAGCGTTATATAGCTTTTTGAAACCTCAAAAAGACGGCGACGGTCATGGATTCGCTGCAAGATTGCTATTGTTAGTGTAGAGATAGTGTTAAAGGAGACTCAAGACTTTCCAACAATAGAAGAGGCAACCTCAACCCTTTGAGCCTCCCCAGGAATTGACGAGGGATCGTCGTCCGCATAAGCCTAGATGACCTCAACTTGATGGATAATGTGGATATTTCACGGAAGAGGTCGAAGAGAGTTGCGGACGCCTTCAACAAAAAATTTATGCGACCGTCTTGCATATAATTGTGGAGGAAAAAAATTATGCGTATCGACTGTCATGTCCATGGCGATCCCAAGAGCTGTCAGAATCCGAAGGCCTACGTAGAGTCCTGCCGCAAGCATGGGATAGAGGCGATAGTCCTGATCGAGCCTCTCGACCAATGCCTCGAAGCGGTCGAGAAGTTCGGCGACTTTATCATCCCTGTCGCACAGGTGAACATGGACGCCGCGGGAGCCAAGGAAGTCGAAGATTGCATTAAGGCCGGTTGCAAGGGGGTCAAGTTCATACGCCCATCCGCGCCCTACGGCGACGAGCGCTATTGGCCGATGTACGGAAAGCTTGAAGAACTGGGCTCAGTCGCGGTCTTCCACACAGGTTACCTACTCTTCAGGGAGCGGGAAGATCGTCCTGTGTGGATGGAGCATATGCGCGCGGCGCAGGTCGAGGTGGTCTCCCGACGCTTCCCTGATCTGAAGATCCTTATGGCGCACTTCTCCAACCCGTGGTGGGAGGAGGCTTGGAAGGTCTCGTGGACAAAGAAGAACATCTACGCAGACCTGTCCGGTGGCACGACGATCTACCGTTCAACAGGCATGTGGGCCGAGATTTTCGCGCCCGATGGCAAACTATTGGAGAGCAGTGTCAGGAAACTCTGCTTCGGTTCGGATGTCGTATACTTCAAAGAGGGTGTTTTCCCCTTCGAGCCCTACATAGCTTTCTATGACAGGATCTTCGACAGGATCGGAGTGTCTGAGGAGCTGAGGGAGCTTGTCAACCGCGGCAACGTCAAGGCTCTCTTCCGCGTATAGTAAACTGGATGGGATTGTCGGCATGCGTTAGCACGGCTTCTCACCTCGACGCCACCTCAGAGAAGAATCGGGAACCCATGGCTGAACGATGTCTAGCCTGTTCGCAACTTAATCCCCAATTCTTTTTCCGAGGTTATCAGTAAGTTCTCTGCTATCAGTGTTTCGTCGTATCTAGAATCAACAGTTTATAATAATTCTATGAATATTGGAAAAGAATCGTAGCGTAGAGAGGACTGCTCGCGTCTCCGTTTCCAACTATTTCACATCAGATTTATATCTGGCAACCTCGAAAGGATGGATGTGGTTAAAATGGCTAAGCGGAACAAGGTGAAAATAACCGTTTTGAGAAGATTCGACCCATCAGAGGTTTTTGAAAAAAGTCCCGCAACACCCATAAATCCCCTCAAAGCATGTGAGCTACTCAAGGATGATCAGGAGTTCCTTGTCGGAGAGAGTTTGAAGATGCCAGAGGGTTTCTGCACCTCTGCTTGGAATTCGCTCTACGGCAACGTCAGGACACTGGCGTTCGGTGGGAACTTCCCTTGGTTTAAGGAGAAGGGGGTCGCTATAAGCTGCTGCATCGATGGGCTAAGACCAGTGGTATTCAAGCTTGAACGCATTTGACTCAAACCTGCCAAGCCTGGGCTGCGCAGAACTCGTTGAGAATTCTCTGAACTTCGTCTAGCCGCTTGAATAGCAGCTCTATCCCGCGATATAGAGGAATTTTCTGATCTTTTTCATCTCGAATCAAAAATCTTAAAAGTATGAAAACAAAAGAGTAGGGAGCAGGAGGAAACGTTTTGGTAGGAGGTTTTGTTGGAAAAATCCTGAAGGTTGATCTAACTAGGGGTAAGGTCAAGGAGGAGAAGTTGGGGGAGTCCTTCTACAGAGAATGGTTGGGCGGGTACGGACTAGGCGCGAGAATCATCTACAGCGAGATAAAGCCTAAAACCGATCCGTTGGGACCCGAGAACATCTTCGGGTTGACGACGGGACTGCTGACGGGGACAACTACGCCAGCGACTTCGGTCACCATAGCGGTTGCCAAGTCCCCTCTGACGGGTACGTGGGGGGACACCTCTGCAAAAGCGTTCTTCGCCTCGGAACTCAAATTCGCCGGCTTCGACGACGTCTTCTTCTATGGCAAGTCCAGAAAGCCTGTCTACCTCTGGGTTAACGACGGCAAGGCCGAGATCAAGGACGCCTCCGACCTCTATGGAAGAGACACCTTTGAGACGCAAGGCATGATCAGGGAGAAGCACGGTGACAGAAGGATACAGGTCATGGGGATAGGCCAGGCCGGTGAGAAGCTCTCTAAGATAGCGTGCATCGTAACCGAAGGCGGACACGCGGCAGGTCGATCTGGTCTGGGCGCGGTCATGGGGTCTAAGAACTTGAAGGCGGTGGCTGTGAGAGGCACGAGGAAGATCCAAGTGGCAGATAGCGAGAAGATGACTAAGCTCAACAAGGAAGCTCTCAAAACTCAGCTGGCTGGCCCGTTCAGGCAACAGCTGAACAAGTATGGGACGTGCGGAGATCTGCCTCGTGCGGCGCTGATCGCGGACGCCCCCATCAAGAATTGGGCTGGAACTCCGGAGGGCTTCCCAACCGTGGGGAAGATCGGCGGTGACGAGGTGATAAAATACAAGGCAAAGTCGTATACTTGCTTCAACTGCTCCGTGGGCTGCGACGCCGCCTTGAAGGTCGAGGTTAGACCCTTTGCTGTTGATGGTCACAAGCCCGAGTACGAGACCATGGCCGCCTTTGGAACAATGCTGGTGAACGACAGCGTCGAATCCATAATCTATGCGAACAACATCTGTGACAGGTACGGTTTGGACACCATCTCCGCGGGTTGCACCATCGCCTTCGCTATGGAATGCTACGAGAAGGGCCTCATCACCAAGAAGGACACGGGCGGTATAGAGCTGACGTGGGGTAACGCCGAGGCCATAGTCGAGATGACCGAGAAGATGGCTAGACGAGAGGGATTTGGAGATGTTCTGGCCGACGGTGTGAAGGCTGCGGCTGAGAAAATCGGGAAGGGATCGGAGAAGTACGCGATGCATGTGGGCGGCCAAGAGGTGCCCATGCACGACCCAAGGGTCTTCCCAGGGCTGGGAACAGGCTACATAAGCGACGCCACTCCAGGTAGACACACGGCGCCTAACGAGTGGGGGATGAGCAGCCCCGAGATTCCCGGGGTTGAAACGGTGGTGATCAAGGAGAGGTTCGATGCGAGCTCCCGCGAGAGGGCGCTGGTTCACGCGATCACCGTCAAGTGGGGTCACGCCACCAGGTCGTTAGGCATTTGCAACTTCGGAGGACCCGGCAACGTCATAGAGTTCGTGAAGGCAGCTACAGGATGGGACGTAACAGGAACAGAGCTCTTAGACTGTGGTGAGAGGATCGCATGCATAAGGCAGGCGTTCAACGTACGCGAGGGCTTCAGGCCATCAGGCTTCAAGCTACCCGATAGAATCATAGGGAAACCCCCGTTCAAGACAGGTCCGACGAAGGATATCACTGTCGACCCCGTGACCCAGAGAAGGGAGTACTTCAAGGTCATGGATTGGAGCCACGCGACGGGGAAGCCGAGCAAGAAGAGGATGGTAGAACTCGGTTTAGAGGATGTTGCAAAGGACCTCTACCCTTAAGCAGCTCAACCCCGTTCTTTTTATTTTTCTTTACAAGCAGTATTTTTGGCCTCGTCTGTTCATGTGACAAGCTGAAGGCTTAGGATTAGTCGCCTAGAACTGGGAATGTATGAACTCACGTCTTAAACAGATTAATGTGATTCTCAGAGCCTTCAGCGTGAAGAATTTGGCTTCGTAAGGGCTGATAATGTTGCAGATGATTTTGGCAGAAGGTTGAAGACGTATATGCGGAGTGAGTGAGCTTTGGATGGTTCTCAGCGCGATTTCCATCGGATGGGCTTCGCTATGTAGCACTCGGCGTCATCAAGCTTTGCTCCTTGGGCTCTATATCTATGTGTTCTTGGAATCGGCAGTCTCATCAGCTCAACCCGTCTGGCATAGGCGATCACCCTTTCACCGATTATCCCATCTCCCTGACCATAAAGGATAGTCATGTCCGGACGACCTCGGCTTTAGCCTCTTCTACTTTATCCTCTCTCAGCAATTCCTGGACTACCTTAAGAACTATTCTGTAGTCTATGCCGAGCTCCTCGGCCATCTCATCGGGCCATACCGCTCCCGAATGGCTTCTAAGGTACTCTTCGATTTCTTTTCGAGCCTGTTCTGGGGTGATGTCTCGCAGACTGAGCAGTTTAACCGACCCTAGCTTCTCGGCATGTTCCCTGACGGCCTGTCTAACAAGCTGAGCAACACTCTTCGCGGCCCCAGCCCTAACTAGCCTTTCGATCCGTGCGTACTCCTCGTCTGAGATGATGGCTGAAAGCCTCTTCATGCAAATCAGTGATACAATGATACAGTGTTACACTTAAATCTTGTCTGTATCGACTCACCCTCAGAAGCCCTCATTTAATGCATGCTCGGAAACTCTGCTCCTCTATCGCTTCATGATCTTAACCAGAGGTCGAAAAATATCATTCACTAAATCGTGATACGCGAAAATCCTTCTGAGGGACAGTGTTTTATCATAAGGGAAAGGACGGCAAGTAAGATCAGACAGACGATGCTGATGACTTTGCCCCAAACCTCCGTCATCGTGTCAGAGTAGACTAGGCGTACCTCCCTCATATTATTCTCTGAGGTTATCCTCATAAAACCGTGTTCGGTGCTCTCAACTCCTATCTCGTTGCCGTCTTGGTCGAAAGCTCGCCATCTTGGATGGTAGCTCTCCGCGAGGGTGATGCCTCTACACTCCTGGCTAAGGGCTATCCGTACCTCGCCGACACCGTTATGGATGGTGCCTTCACATCCATTTATCATCTCGGCGTTGTCCAACTCATACAGCCTGTATCGGCCGAACGTTTCGTAAGAGTTGTTACCATCTAAAGTCAGCGGGTAGTTGCTTATGACCCACCTCGTTCCAGACAGCTTGAGGAGCGTCTCGTTCGCGTGCCATATGATGTGTTGGGTGAAGGATCTCCACTTCGGGTCTCCCTCGCCTTCGGGCGCTATTCCCTGAGGCGTCGACTTCCCAGAGAGGGGTAGCAGAGCGTAGTAGTGGAACATATCGACCGTCTGGGAGCGGTTCGAATAGAACGCGACCCTCCCCTCCCGGTTATCGTTGGAGATGTGTCGCAGAACTTTCAGGAAGTCTTCGTCACTTCTGCCGAGGAAGACCTGCTGCTCTACATAGGCGTTGTTTATCAGATTCGTGAGAGAGTCGTTCAGCTCTCCCCTGGAGTAGTTGAAGTCGATCGCCCCTAGGCCTGACGCTATCTTGGGATAGGAGAAGATCCCAATTATTATCGTTAGGAAGACTAGGCTGCTGAGAATTATCCCGCTGAAGATTCCTCTCCCCTCCGCGATCCTCTCATCGAACAGGCTGGATGCCAGGGTTGCGGCAAGAAAAGTAACTATCAACAGCGTTATCTCGGCTCGCTGGCTCGACGAGAATGGGACTACGTAGTGGAGAGGCCCGTACGGCCCCATGGCGAGTACGGTGAAGAAGATCAGTGAGAGGAGCAGAACAAGCTCCGAGTCGTTCCTTATCCCCTTTTTCCTCACCCTCTTGAAGGCGAGGTAACAGTAGGGCACGATGAATAGCATCGATATCGCGTGGAAGCTCACGCCCCCGTAGGACGCTACTGAGATAAGGCTCTGGTATAACTCGTCGGACTGGAGGGCCAGCATATCGACCATGGCAGGTAGCAGCCAGAAGGAGGAGATGCCGACCCCGATGACCGCCATGAGCGCTGCCGAGGCCGCTTTCCTTACCTGTCTCCTATACGTTTTGAGGAGGAAGTGGAAGAGGATGATGAAGAGGATGAAGTAGAGGGCGCGGTGGTAGGTGAGCGAGATTATCGTTAGCATCGCTGTTGAGGCTAGAAGGCTTGTCTTACCCCCGTTTTGGACGTATCTGAAGAACTCTGTTAGGAAGATGAACATAAGCGCCATCGAGGATGTGAATACGAAGTAGCCGTTGAAGAGGAAGAATACGTTTAGAGGGGTCAGCGAGAACATAAGCGCCATCGATGTCGCGCCTTTGGAAGACCTCCCGAGGGCTCTGCCCAGCCTGTAGAGAAGTATCGGAAAGGATGAGAAGGTCAATATGGTGAACAGCTTCATCACGAGAGCGACGTCATTCACCACCAGGCTTACAGCCGCGGCGAGCACGTAGATCAGGGGAGGGTATATGTCGAACATCGCGTAGCCGCAGTACCAGTCGTGGGACCAGCGGATGAACTTCCCCTCCCTCAGCATGCTCCGCATGTTCATTATCTTGATGTAGTGCGCTGGGATGTCTGAGCCCGTTGGGAGCTCGTTCAGGCAGAGGATGATGGAAGTTGTGAAGCAGAGGAGGAGAAGCAGTATGAGACATCTGTTTGCCTCCAGGCGACCAATAGCCTTATCTTTTAAGATAACGAATGATTTGTGATGAGCCATGATGTTACTTCCATCAACGCGGGGGACTCTTTTTAGCAGCCTGTCATGGGGGCGGTGAGCTAGCTTTTTATTCGCAATAGTTTATAAGCGTAATTCCCTCAATCTTTTCCGTCATCTTACCAACATGCGATTTAAAGCAACTAATGAAGCCTGAAGATCAACTGGTATGACATGTACTTGGGCGATGGGGATGTTAGCGAGGGAAGTAGAGGCAATCTTTGACGGTGGTGAAGTCGTAGTTCCTTCGAAGGAGGACGCGGATGCGCTGTTTCAGAGCGGCTATGGAACCCTGCGCGGGGATGGGAGTGTGGTCCTTTCTAAGTGTGAGGCCCTATACCTCGCGGCTGAGAGGAGGGTTAAGGTCGTGGAGGGGGCTGATAGGGTTGAGGTCTCTTTCAAGTCTATCCTCGAAAGGTTTAGGGTCGAGGACCCAGAGATCTGGACCAGATACCTGATCTTCAGGGACTTGAGGAGCAGGGGCTACGTCGTC
>Ga0315314_1002452_pt1 | contig 15280 bp, 12 predicted proteins | sample TDP9_MG_FD_203631 | JGI IMG/M metagenome (GOLD analysis project Ga0315314, IMG submission 203631) | Freshwater sediment microbial communities from Lake Towuti, South Sulawesi, Indonesia - TDP9 | ecosystem: Environmental > Aquatic > Freshwater > Lake > Sediment | place: Indonesia: South Sulawesi...
ATACGGTGCAACGTTCGCTGTCGCCTTCTTAATTGCTATTAACATTCCAAAGTTGGGCTTCAGTTTCCTATTAGAGGCAACCAACCTCGCCGTGTTCGGAGTTTTCTTGCTGCTGTGCGCCATCGAAATTGGGAGACGCTTCAAGACAACCAGAATGAAGAGCATATTCATAATAGGCTTCATAGCTTTAGGCGTTGCATTGTTTGCGGCATTGTCTTGGTTCGGATACATTCAGGCTCTTCCAGCAAAATACGTGTCGATTGTAAATCCTTTTGAGCGTCTCACACAAGCCACTGTAGCTTCGGTGCAGGAGCACAGACCCGCTGCGTGGGGAAGCATCTACTACGACCTTGGAATAGGCATCCTCTTCATTCCAGTAGGCTTCTATTTCGCGGCTCAAAACCCAACTGACAGAAATATCTACTTGATTCTCTTCGGCTTAAGCGCCATATACTTCGCTAGCGAAATGGTGCGTCTAATGCTGATTCTAGCCCCGGCTCTATGCATTCTGTGGGCGCTGGCTCTAACACGAGTTCTAAAACCCTTTGTCGCTCTCTTGAAAGAGGCGCCGGTTACGTTTAGAAAAAAGACTCGTTTTGAAATGCGAGTTGGAAAGGAATTCAGCGCAGGCTTCCTAATACTAATACTACTGCTCATGACGTTAACTTTTGTATTCCCAAGTACAGAGTCTCGAGCACGAGGAGAACCTTTCCCAAGAGTTTTAGCGCAGGCGTACGTGCCCACGACCATAGCTGCAGCCAGCTTACCGATCCAGCCTCAGCAAGCTGTGCCGTGGCTTCAAAACCAGACTGTAATCCCAGACTGGATTGATGCTTTAAACTGGCTGCGTTACAATTTGGGACCAGATGATGTAGTGGCGAGTTGGTGGGACTATGGCTATTGGATCACAACAATCGCCAACAAAACCACGCTTGCCGACAACGCAACGATCAACTCAACACAGATACAGAGAATAGGTCAGATGTTTATGTCCAATGAAACAGAAGCGCTAAAGATAATTGATGAATTCAATCGAGACGGACGTAGCCGAGGTTATTCATCCAATGTAACCCATATCGTGGTTTTCTTCACATTCTGGGGTGAAAACGTTCAGGGGAGAACAGCTGGAAGCGACATTGGATATGGTGAAGAAAGCAAGTGGAGATGGATGGCCAACATTGCGAACGATAATCTCGATGCTTGGAGGGAGTATGGAAATTTAACTCTTGGAAGAAATTGGATAGATACCAACAAAAACGGCCAGCAGGATGAAGGAGATCAATTCCCAGATGTTCCCAAAGGACAGAGTACAATTTTGTACAAAATGATGCTGTGGGGAAAGAAACAGAGGCTGCCAAATACTTCTCAATTCCAACAATTCCAGTTGCCTTCAGATTTTCCATTTGAACTCGTCTACTGGTCTCAAAAAGACAAAACTCTGATGACAACAGGCGGAATACACGCATTAGTGACCATTTGGAAAGTAAACCCTTAAAGATAGCAATGATACCGAAGGAAAAAGGTGGTGAAGTGATGTCTGATCCGCGAAGAGAACAAGGCATAGCATACGAGTGTGTTAAATGCGGAGCTATCGTGTCGTCTGAAGAGCTTGAACTGCGCGGCGGCGGAGTCAAATGTACCTACTGCGGTTACCGTGTTCTAAAAAAGATTAGACCTCCAATAGTGAAGCGAATAAAGGCAGAGTAATGCAACAAGTCTTTTATTTACTACTTGATGACTTAACAACGTAGAGCATAGGAGGAACCTGCAATGAAGCGTAAATTGATGGAGATTCTCGCATGCCCTGCGACTTACTTATGGAAATGTACCCAATGTGGGTTTACCTATCCATCAGACGAAAGCAAACAAGTATGCAGCTTTGACGATCCGCCAAGAAAATGTCCAAAGTGTGGTTCAAGTTCATTTGAGGGCAGCAAGTTCTATCCTCTTGAGCTTCATGTTTTTGAAGAGAAAGACGAGATTGTTGAGGGCGTCATCATTTGTCCAAAATGCTTGCGTTGGTATCCCATAAGAGAAGAAATCCCAGAAATGTTGCCTGATGAACTTAGAGAAGGGAGGGATGAGGTTCCGTTTTTGAGGAAGTGGAAGGATATGTTTCCGCCTAGGGTTGTGGCTGAGGGTAAGCCTTTTAATCTTAGGGCTGAGGCTGGAGGGAAGAGGGATTAGTGGTTTAGGATAGGCTTGTTCTCTTCGGCGAGATTTTTTTTCTGTGTTGGCGAGGCTGGTTTTTCTGTTTGTTTTTTGGGTTTTGTTTTTGTTTTTGATTGGTGTTTCTGGTTTTGTTTGAGGCTGGTTTGGCGCACTTTCTATGTTGTTGAAAGTGACTTTTAATGTTGTTAAAAGTGACTTACTGATTGGCTGGGTTCATTGTGTGCGTGTGATTCTATTTTTTGGAAGAAGGTTGTCAACTTGCCTTAGCGCCTTCTTCTATGGTAGGGGCATGAGTCTGTAAAGTGTCTGAGGCAATAGGAGAGGCGAGATAAGGACTGAATAGACAAGGGCAGCGATGGGAAAAAGGATTTGAGCCTGAGTTTTGGTTTAGTTCTAGTCGTCTGTATTCTCGAGCAGTATTTCGGCTAAACAAACGACAAATATAGCCTGCAAAAGGTAATTGTTTGAGGCAAAGATGAACCACAAAAGGGTCTTTTCTCTTTTCGTTCTGCTTATGCTTTTGCTGCCAAGCATAGTGACGATTTCTCAGAATTTTCCGACTCAAGCAAGCGGAGAGATTACTAATTCAAAGGTGAACGATGCCTATCAGGATTTAGCCAGTCGAGCAACTCACATAGTAGTTGGAGAAGTGAAAGGTGTAGAATCAAGATGGGACGAGACGAAAGGCGTAATCTATTCCCACATTAAAATCCTCGTTGAAAATCATCTGAAGGGGAATTATGATAGTCACGAAATAATTGTGAAGCAAAAGGGTGGAGAAGTCGGAGATATCGGCTTGTGGAGTTCGGCTGAACCTCGTTTTGGGAAGGGTGAAAGAGTTAAGGTTTTTCTTAAGCAGTTGCCAGAACTAAACGAATTTGCCGTTGTGGGCGGTCAACAAGGGAAGATGTCACTCAGTGCATCCGCTTCGGCGGGTTATGTCTACGAAGACTTCCATTGGGATGCAAGCGATTTACCCGTTCAATATTACATAAATGAAAATGGCACACCGGACATTGCGGGAACAGCCGAAGAGTTTGCAGCTGTTCAAAGGAGTTTTCAGACGTGGGAAGACGACGCTGGTTCTTACATGGATTACACCTACTTGGGAACGACAACTCGAAGTGGGTTGTCCCAAGACGGGTTTAATGTGGTCTCGTGGCAGTCTATCGACGGAGAGGGCGGAACCCTTGGGGAGACCAATTATTGGTACGATCCAGCTAATAAACAACTTATTGAATTTGACATCGTTTTTGATGAGGATGAAACATGGTCTGTGCTGGGCGAAGCTGATAAACATGACATTCAGAACGTGGGCACTCATGAGGTTGGGCACACGTTAGTTTTAGGTGACCTTTATGATGCGCAGGATAACGATGAGACTATGTATGGCTACAGTTACTTAGGCGAAACCAAGAAAAGAGACCTTTATACTGGTGACATTGCAGGCATCCGTTTCATTTACGGTATTGAATCAATCACGTATACGATTGACACAAATCCTTCGGGCTTGCAGATTGAAGTGGATGGGGCAAATTATACCACGCCACACTCGTTCAGCTGGTTGTCTGGCTCTGAACATGCGGTTAACGCTGTTTCACCACAAAATGTGGATTCAGGAATGAGATACGTTTTTGAAAAATGGAGCGATAACGGAGCGCAGTCCCACACTGTAAGAGTTGGCACAACTGGCGCCTCACTAATCGCTGACTACACTCTTCAATACCAAGTATCAATTAGGTTCAAGACTGATGACAACGCATACGAGATTTACCCTACTCGAGTTAGAATTCTCGGTGGATCCCCAAACAGCACTCTCATAACTCTTAGCTCTTATTCCAACATTTGGTTAGACGACGTGCAATGGACGTTTATGGAGACCTTATGGCAGGGAAACAACGTCGTTCCCTACAATCGTCCAACCACATATCTCAGTGCAAACTTTCAATGGAACGTTAAAGGCGGAGTATATCCAGTGTGGTTTAATGAATCATTCAAAGACAGCTACGGTTGGACTTTGCCAATTCCTCCTTCTGGTTTCCGATTGAAATTTCCAAACGACACCATATCAGAAGTGCTTAATCCATCAAAAATGTATTACATTCAAAACGGCACAACCATGTGGAATTCAATAATGTGGCAAAACACTGAAGTGGCTCCTACCAACACTTTTTTTGACTCAGTAGACGGCAACCCAACAGTCAACTGCCTCATATATGACTTCACTGTAAGAGTCACCGACCTATTTGGGCTTCCCGTGTTTGGCGCTTCTGTAATAGTCACATTGCCTAACGGCACCACTGTCGCCACTTCAACTGGAATTGACGGGTCAGCAATCTTCACAACCGTTCCGCAGGGCAGATTTGCAGCAGACGTCTCTTACCTAGGACAAACCACGACCATAAAAGGCGAGGTAGCTGAAACTGCTCAAAATTCAGCCCAAGCTCAGATTATCTTTAGCATACCAATCATATTGCTCATGCTTGTTCCAGTGTTTTTAGCCTGTTTCTTGATTATTGTTGCCATGAGGCGAAGCCTTAAGACTTCTCAAAGTTAAAACCTCTAGATGGAGCCTTCGTGCTCTCTTATCTTGCTCGAGGCGTTTTCACTTCAGTTTTACCGCTGCACCTATTCGAGCGGATTTTAATGCTGCCTCAGCCATTTGTAGCCCTTTTAAGCCGTCTATTCCAGTGATCATGGGTTCTTTATCATTTAGTATGCAATTAGCGAAGTGTTGCAGCTCCAGTTTTAATGGTTCCTTAACCTCGTATCGAGGCGCTACTGTCTGTCCAGCGGTTTCAATGGTGATTTCTTGCGTTATGTAGTCCAAAGTCATTATTGCATCGCTACCCGTGACTGTCAGCTTCCTTATCCTGTACGGCGTCAACCAGTTTGCCTCAATGAAGGCTGTTTTTCCACCCTTAAATGTCAACAAAATCTGTGCGTGGTCTTCAAACTTCTTGTGTCTCAAGTTGCCTGCTTTGGCGTAGACCTCAACTGCCTCGTCGCCGAAAAGGTATCGCGTAATGTCTATGTCGTGTATCGCCAAGTCTTTAACCACGCCAACATCGCCGATACGTTCTGGCCACTGAGAAACTCGCCTTGCTGTAGCATAGACTAACTTGCCAACCTCGTCTTTTTCAACCGCCTCCTTGATGCGTTGCACGCCTGGAATGAATCGCATTAGAAAACCCACCATCAGGTGGCGCTGGTTTTTCTTTGCTAATTCGACGATTTTTTTGGCTTCTTGAACGCTGCTTGCCATAGGTTTCTCTACCAAAACGTGTTTTCCTGCTTTCAACACTTTGGCTGTTTCCGCTGCCAGTTCAGTTGACCATGTGCAAACGGTTACAGCCTCCACATCCTTTCGCTTCAGCATTTGGCGACTGTCACTGTAAGCTTCAGCATCGTACAATTCAGCCACAGCTTGGGCTTTCGTCACATCTCTGTCGCAGACGGCGACCAGCCGTGTTTCATTTAGTTCTCGCAGGTTTCGGGCGTGGTTTCGTCCCCAGAATCCAGCTCCGATGACTGCGACTTCTAGTTTCCTCATCTTGTCCCCACACCTCTTCCTATGCCTCTGTAAACAAAACCCTCTTTCTCAGCTTTTTCTGGTTCAATAACATGCCCCATGTCAACTACAGCAGCAGACTTGGTCATTAGTAACCTCAGTTTTTTCAAGTTTAAGCGTTTGAAGCGATTGTGTCCGACCACAATAACTATGCAGTCTGTTCCTTCAACCGTTTTTGAGAGAGTTCTTTCGGCAGGGTATCCCATTTCTTTCAACTCCTTGTAAGAGTAAAGCGGGTCGAACACGCGCACAATCGAACCCTTGGCAGTAAACATTTTAACCAGTTGAGTGATTGCGCTTCCGCGAGGCTCCTTAATGTTGGCTCGATAGGAAACCCCTAACAACGCTATTTTGGCTCTCCTGAACGGTTTCTGATGCTTACTCAAAGCCTCTCGCACCAATTGAACCGTGTGCTCCGTCATTTCGTCGTTTATCTTTCTAGCCAAACCAACTAAAGCTAATTTTGCGTTAACGTTGTCCGCCTCTTCCAAAAGCAAGTAAGGGTCTTTCGGAATATGCCCTGCAACAATTCCTGGACGAAGCAGATGGCTGTAAGGCTGAGTGTTAGCTGCGCTCTGGGCTTCCAAATAATCTATCTTCATTTTCTCACAAAACAAGGCAAAATCATTCGCCAAAGCCAAAGAAACATCCCTGTATACGTTTTCAAAAAGTTTAACAGCTTCAGCAGTTCTCAAATCACGCACCTTAACTATTCCGCCTTTCACAACAGTGCCCAAAACAAGGCTGGCAACCTTAAAACTCTGCTCACTAAAGGCGCCCACAACCCGCGGATACGAGGCAAGGTCTTGAAGTATCTGTCCTGGTGCTGCTCTAGTGGGGCTGTTCACCAACCCAAAATCAGTTTCTGCCTTGAAGCCAGATGCGTTTTCCAAGGTTTCTTTCACCAATGTTTCAGTTAAGCCTGGACCAACAGTGCTCGCAAAAATAACAAGCGACCCTTGCCGCAGCCCCATGCCCACATCCTTGCATGATTTCTCAACGTAGGAATAGTCTGGGTTCTTTTTTTCATCAATAACTGTGGGAACAATGACCATGATAATGTCGCTTTCTAACGCAGCTTTTCTTGCATCGGTTGTTGCAGTAAACCTTCCGCTCTTAACGTGCTTCTTTACGAGTGCGCTCAGTCCAGTTTCAACGAAGGGTGTCTTGCCTTTCTTCAAGAGACTTACTATGTGGGGGTCGGCGTCAACGCCAATCACTCTGTATCCAGCTTCAGCGAAGATGCACGCTGTTGGCAGCCCTATTCGACCGCACCCTACAACACACACAGTGAATTTTGCACGTTTCTCTTGTGAGTCTAAATCGCTCGCTTCAAGCTTCATAGCGGAAGATTGAGGTGGCGCGGGATTAGCCATGTTCTCACCGTTTTTCTTTAATGTTGCCCTATATATGCCGGTAGCGCTTGTATAACGGTTTCGAACCACAACAACAATGCTACCCTGGTAACTTCTCAATCGTTTTGACAAGCAAATCAATAGGGTCCTCAAAGCTGCTGGTTAGTTTCTGCGCCTTCTCCCGTTGCCTCATTTGGACACTTTCAATATTCCTAAGCATCTTCAAAATCATTGCCTCAACCTTTTTCATATTGGTCTCTCGGACAACCAAGCCTTTTTTGATCAAAAATTTCTCGATTAAGGAGGGCTTGTCAGGGTAAGAGGAAATGGCGGGCACGCCAAGCAAAGCTGCTTCACTGGTCATTGTTCCGCCGGCTCCAACAAAAATTGAGGTGTAAGAGAGTAGACTGGGGCCATCAACAGTTGACTCGCACACCGTTACACGTCCTTCCAGTTTTTCTTTTAAAAGGGCTGTTTGGGTTTCATAACGCGGCATTACAACTGCTTGAAAGTCAACGTCAGATTTGGTGAGGCTCTTTATCAAGGGTAGCAATACTGGGGTTTTGGGTATTTTTCCGAGGAGGTAGCTGGCAAATGACTCCTCGGTTCTAAACACCACGATGGGTTTAGACTTCTCCAAGTTGAGCTGCGTTAAGATTTCTTCGTCGGGTTTGAAGTCTTTTAGCCATGCCCATGCGTCTAGGGCGTTGTATTGAACTATTTTGTTAGCTGGAATGCCAAACTTAATCCAAACTGTTTTGGGTATAACTTTAGAGGTTAAGAGAACTGTTGCAAGAGGAACTGAGAGTCGGGCTACTGCTTCTGCGTGGGGTGAATCATTAAGGCTAACGTGTGGAATTTTTAAGCCGAACGCAACTCGAGAAGTTTCGGGTGATGAGAAAGAAACAGCCACGTCAGGTCGCAACTCTGCCATGATGGAGGCTAATTCAAGTGTTCGCTCTGCGCTGGCTTTTAACTTGCTTGGGAGAGTTTCGCCGCCGTGCTTGCCCACTATCTTCGCTTTTATACGTTTCAGTTTTAGAAGTTGAATTACCTCTTTGTATTCTCGTGTGGCTTCAAAAACCTCATGCCCATCTTTTCGTAAGCGTTCTGACAGTTTCGTGAACAGCATGAGCTGTTTGGGTGTAAGTATGTCTATGAAGACTTTCATTTACTTTGTTTCGCCTGTCCTTTTCTCTTCTTTGATAAGATGTGAACACTATTAAACTAAGCGTTAAGTGAGAGACATGCTTACATTAGGCATTTTGGTGAGAGAACGCTTTCAGTGACCTCTTTTTGGGGACAGACTGTGACTCCCTTTGTCAAAGTGACTTCGTCATGAATTATTGCGTGGTCGCCTACGATGCAGTTGTCTTTGATTTTCACCCGTTTGCCAATTATTGCGTCTTCGCCGATTATTACGCCCTTCAATGAAGAAAAATCGGAGATGACCGCGCCAGGAAATATTATGGAGTTTTTAATGCCGACGCCTCTTCCGATTACCACATTTTCGCTTATGGACACGTGTGGACCAATCTTCGACTTGTCTCCAACGTTTGTGTGTTCACCAACAACAATTGGATTGTGGATTTCCACCTTGCCTTCAAGTTTAACCGAGTTTGCCAGGTGTCCATTCTTAAATTCTGTCTCTAACAGGAGCTTGTTACCCCTTAAATAGTCTGCAGGTTCACCTATGTCAATCCATAAACCATTATACTCATATCCAAACAGTTTGCTGTCTCCGGCTAGTATCGGGAAAACCTCGCGCTCAATAGAAACACGTCTTTCATTTGGAATGTAACCGAAAATATTAGGACTCAGAACATAAACGCCAGCGTTTATAAGGTTGCTCGGCGCTTTTTCTGGTTCTGGTTTCTCAATAAAGCGTTTTATGCGGTTTTTCTCCGCTATTTCAACAACGCCGTAACGGCTTGGGTCAGCTACCCTATACAGAGTCATTGTGGCTGTGGCGTTGTTTTTAAGGTGTGCGTCAAAAAGTTTAGCATAGTTAATTTTTGAGAGTATGTCTCCGTTTAGGAGAAAGAAGGGTGCATTATGTCCTATTATTTTTTCTGCGTTTTTGATGCAGCCACCTGTTCCAAGAGGTCTTGTTTCTTGCGAATAGTAGAGTCTAATGCCGTGGGCTGACTCGCCGTATCGTTTGACAAAATCCTCAGAACGGTAGTTTACGGCGAACACGACTTCGTTTACGCCGCCTTTTGCTAAGCGTTCCAGAGTCCAGTCTAAGAGAGGTCTGCCTCCAATTGGAAACAGATGCTTAGGTCGAGTGCAGCTTAAAGGACGCAGGCGAGTCCCGAAGCCTCCAGCAATGATAACAGCCTTCACGCAACAATCACCAATTGTTAGATGGTTGTGTTTTCAGTGGAATCCATTAAAAACTTTATGAAAGATTTCAAGGTCTTTGTGTTTGATATGCGCTGTTTAAAGAGTTAAATGACCATAAAATGTTATCAATAGAGTAATCATGATTGTTTATGGGTGGAAGTTGTATGCCGAATCTTCATGAGTTGAGTTGGGTAGCAGCCAAAGAATACTTTCAATCAAAACACATCGCCGTATTGTCTGTTGGCTCAACTGAACAGCACGGTCCCCAAAATCCACTGGGCACAGACCATCTTATAGCGTATAATTTAGCTGAAGAAGCCGCCAAACGAGCTGAAGTTGTTTGCTTGCCTGCAATTCCGTTTGGTGTGAGTTCGCATCACAGACAGTTTTGGGGCACAGTGCATGTTGCAGCTGAAGTGTTGAAGGCTTACGTGCGCGATGTTTGTCTCTCGCTCAAATATTATGGTGTTAGAAAAGTTGTGATTGTCAACGGGCACGGCGGCAATACGCGCATCCTTTTAGAATTGGCTCGCGAACTCCGGGAGCAAGGAATGTTCATCTCGGTTTTTCTTTGGTGGGACGCTTCAGGGAAGCGTTTGCCGACCATTTTCAGCGCAGAAGAACGCGGACACGCGGCTGCAGAGGAAACTTCAGTCAACCTAGCCTTGCATCCTCATCTGGTTAACATGACCAAAGCAGTTGACGAGCAGCCTCGTGAACCTTTTGCTAAGACCTCGGTTGGTGTGAGCTATGGACTTGACACGGCTGATTACACAGATTCAGGTGTGTTTGGAACTTCCACAACGGCTTCAGAAGAGAAGGGTAGGAAAATTTTTGAAGCCGCTGTTGAAGAGTTAGTTAAGCACATTGAAGCCTTAAAGAAAACCAAAATAGAAAATCTGCTGCCTAAACCATCAATGTGAACAACTTATTCAAGGACGCTTTTCTAAAAGCTTAAAGCAAGCCAAACCAGCGAGAAACCAACGAAGAAAAGAAGCCACAACTCGATTTCCCACATTCGGGCTGCGTCAAAAGACCCAACTATCTTATAGTTTTTTCTAATATATTCGATGCAGGCTTGATGCAGAAGCAGCAATGAAGTCACTGTTGCTCCCTTCTCAACTGCGACTTCACCTTCTTTTTTTGGGATTACGAAGAGGACTACCTTTGCCATGTGGCTCCAGAAAAATGTTCTACCTGCAATGTGAACCGCTAAAGTGGCGAAAATGCTAGAAATGAGACCAAGTAAAACAACACGAGCGATAAGCTCCAAAGCCAAAAAATAAGAAATTGCGCTGACCAAGCCCAATAATCCGATGGCAATTGTGACCAAGTACACAAGCATGCGCTACGCATTGCGATGAATAATGTTTCAGCAGGGCGATTCTAGCTGAATCAGAATCATCTGAGCCTTTCCAGAAATCGACCATAGCAATCAATGACTATTTTCTTTATTCTCCTTTATATCTGCCATAGAAAGATTCTTCTAGAATAAAATGTCAAGCGTTTTAATGCTCATTATTCCCATTCTATGGTTGCTGGTGGCTTATGAGTGATGTCGTAAACAACGCGTACAACCTGTGGTATTTCGTTGGTTATTCTTGTGGAAATCCTTTCTAAGACTTCGTATGGAATTTTTGCGAAGCTGGCTGTCATGGCTTCTCTGCTTTCAACGGCTCTAACCGCAACCGTGTACCCATATGCTCTCGCGTCGCCCTTCACTCCAGTCGATTTTGTGTCGGTCAAAACAGCAAAATATTGCCAAAGACCAGCCTTTAAACCATTTTTTTCGATTTCTTCTGTAACGATTTTGTCAGCTCTTCGCAGAACCTCAACCTTCTGCTTTGTCGCTTTGCCAGTCACGCGTACAGCCAAGCCTGGACCTGGAAACGGCTGCCGCCAAACAATCTCTTTTGGCAACCCCAGCTTTTCAGCGACTTTTCTCACCTCATCCTTGTAAAGGTCACGCAATGGCTCAACTATCCCTTTAAACTCTATTTTGCTTGGTAAGCCAGCCACGTTGTGATGTGTCTTAATCTTGTCTGAAAACTTTCGGAACCCCGACTCAATGCGGTCAGGATAAATGGTGCCCTGAATCAGATATTCGGCGCCGACTTTTTTGGCTTGGGCTTCAAACACGCGCACAAACTCTCTGCCCACTATCCTTCTCTTCTCTTCAGGGTCAGAGACACCCTTTAACTTTTGAAAAAACTGTTCCTGCGCATTTACAGAAACAAAATTGATGCCGATTCTGCCAAACGTGCGTTCAACAAACTCAGGTTCGCCCTCACGCATGAAACCGTGATCAACGAATACGGCGGTCAAATTTTTTCCAAGGGCTCTAGCCGCTAAGGCTGTGACTGTACTTGAGTCGATGCCTCCGCTGAGCGCAACGATGGCTCTGTGCTTGTTGATATCACGCTTCATCTCTTTAACCGCAGTTTTAATGAAGTCTTCCATCAACCAATTGGGCTCACACTTGCAGACTTCAAAGAGATAATTTCGTAGCATCTGGGTTCCGTGCTCGGTGTGAACTACCTCTGGATGCCACTGCAACCCATAAATCAGCTTTTCCTTGTTCCTAAACGCCGCAACAGGCGTGTTTTCTGAGTGCGCCAAAACCGTGTAGTTTTTAGGCAACGAAAAAACTGTGTCGCCGTGGCTCATCCAAACCTTTTCTTTTGAGCCCAGTCCCTTTAGCACACCGATGGGATGGTCAATGACAACGGTGGCTGTGCCATACTCCTTAAGCGTTGAGGGTTCAACTTTTCCGCCTGCAATCTGTGCAATGAGTTGATGTCCATAGCACAAGCCTAGAACAGGCAGGTTCAACTCTAAAAGAGTGGGGTCGCATCTGGGAGCGCCTTTTTCGTAAACGCTGGCGGGTCCGCCTGACAGAATCAAGCCTTTTATGTTAAACTTTTTCTTCAACGCTTCGATTTCTCTTGGTGTTATGTCGTGGGGCACGATTTCTGAGAAGACGCTGTGTTCACGTAATCTTCGCCCTATGAGATGGCAGTATTGCCCGCCGAAGTCGAGCACGAGGATGGTGTCATACAGCATTGAAGCAAGACCTCTTAACTCATCTTGATGGTTCTAAACGACTATTCAAAATGATATCTTATACTTTGCGTTTCATTGAACGATGCCCAAGGCTCTCAGTCGTTCCTTTATGTAGTTTTCAAACTCCCAAATCAGGCTCGGTCGCAAACTCTTTCTCCGTTTTTTGGCGGTCAAGTTTTTTAAGAGCGCTCCATGTTTAGGCTAGAAGATACTTTTGCAGCTCCCATTCTGTAATCTTGTTTGTGTTTGGGGCGATGCGTTCAGCCGATTCGTATTCTCGCCATTCTTCCATCTTCAGTCGCAGGTATTTGTCTGCGTTCTCTTTGCCTAAGGCTTTGACGCAGATGTCGTCGCTGTTCCATTCTTCCAAGGCTTCTTTGAGCGACATTGGCAACGTTTTTATGCCCAGTTCTTTTCGTTTTGATTCAGATAAGTGGTACATGTTTTCGTCAATGGGGTTTCCTGGCTCAATTTTCTTTTTTATCCCTTCTAACCCAGCTTCAAACAGGACAGTGTAGGCTAAGTAAGGGTTGCATAGTGGGTCTGGGCTTCTGTATTCAATCCTCGCCTCGTTTTCTCTGCCTGGAAAATATTCAGGCACTCTGATTAAGGCTGAACGGTTTCTTCTGCTCCAGGCTAGGTAGACTGGAGCCTCGTAGCCTGGAACCAATCTTTTGTAGCTATTAACCGTCGGCGACACTACGGCTGACAAAGCCCGTGCATGTTCGAGTAAGCCGCCGATGAAGTATCTGCAGGTTTGGGATAGGCAGGCGTATCCATCGGGGTCATAGAATAGGTTTTTTCCGTTTTTTGTTGCGAATAGTCCCAAGTGGACGTGCATGCCGTTGCCTGCTTTGCCTACCCATGGTTTAGGCATGAAGGTGGCTGTCCAGTTGTATTTTCTGTCGGCTATTGCCTTGGCTGCTAGTTTGTAGCGGGAAATGTTGTCTGATGTGGTTGTTGGGTTTGAATACTGGAACGTGATTTCGTTCTGTGCTGAACCCACTTCGTGGTGTTGTCTTTCAACAATTATTCCCATTGATGACAAGGTGTCGCAGAGAACCATGCGATACGTTTCTGTGATGTCTCTTTGTGGTGATATGTCAAAATATCTGGGGTTTTCTTTGATTCGATGCTCTACGGGTCGCAGTTCGTTGCCCGTGTCTTTTTCCACCAGATAAAATTCAAGTTCAGCTGCAGCTGTAGGTTCGTAGCCATTGCTTCTCGCCTGTTCAACTTTTTTCTCACAGATGTATCTTGGGTCGCTTTCGAAGCGTTTTCCGTCTGGTTGAAGAATGTCGCAGAGGAAGCTTACCACTGCCTTGTCATAGAAGTACCGGGGTAGAACAGTGAAGGTTGATGTGTCGGGTTTCATGACCATGTCACTTTCATGGATGCTCACGTAGCCTGGAATTGAAGAGCCGTCGAACCCTACGCCGTTTTTTAAGGCTGATTCCGCCTCTTGCGCTGGAATTGTTCGACCCTTAAGGTTGCCCAGCAAATCTACAAAATGCAACATTATGTGGTCGGCGTGTTTGATCAGCGACAAACATACAGCCATGTTTTCTCTCACTCGAAAGTCTTCGGAGTTCATCGAAGTTTCCTCACATTTGCAAGTTTGCGACAGAAAGATTTATTTCCTATTAAATATAAATCTTTTCAACAAAAATCAGAACAAATGTTGAGAAATATTCGTGTTTAATGGATAAATGTGTAATGGAGGTGATAGTGGAATGGGTCTGGATGATACAGATGTCAAAATCTTGAAAACACTGGTCTCAGACGCTAGGCTTTCCTCACGACAGATATCTAAGAAGTCGGACGTTTCTATCGGCACTGTTCTTTCACGGATGAAGAGGATGGAGAACGAGGGAGTGATAAGAGGCTATTCCGCTGTTGTCGACCATGAAAAGCTCGGCTACCAATTAACAGCGCTTATTGAGATAACGGTTTCGAAGGGACGCCTCTTAGAGATGGAAAATGAAATCGCAAGAATGCCCAACGTGTGCGCTGTCTATGATGTGACAGGTTTGACTGACGCTTTTGTAATAGCCAAGTTCAAGAGCAGAGAAGACCTAAGCGCTTTTGCCAAACGCCTGCTAGCACTCCCATACGTGGAGAGAAGCAACACACACATCGTTTTAACAACCATAAAAGAAGACTTCCGCCTTGTCTAGAGCTGAAGCACAAGCAACATTTAATTGACACAACCAAAAGAAAACAAATAGCCACCAGCCCAGAGGCGGGGGTTGCCAAGCATGGCCAAAGGCGCAGCCCTGAGGCGGCTGTCCTGTAGAGGTTCGTGGGTTCAAATCCCACCCCCCGCACTGCGTCTAAAAAGCTCGTTTTTGTCGTCTTTTTTGTGAATATCTACACAGAACTTGCTCTCAAGTGCAGCACGAATAGGTTCAAACATCGGTTTTATAAAGACAGTTCTCTATTATTAGTTCGATACGTTTGATGCTTGACTTGGTGCTTTGGGTCGCCGTGCTGTTGATTAGTATTTTCTTCTTGTCGAAAAGTGCAGATTGGACTGCGGATTCGGTTATTGCTCTGACCCACAAATTGAATACCACAAAGGTTGCTTTGGGAATACTTTTGGTCTCGCTCTTATATATCCTCCCCGAACTTTTGGTTTCGCTTTTAGCAGCTGTGCAAGGCGAACCGGAAATAGCCTTTGGCAATGTCGTTGGGTCGAATATCGGAAATATTGCGTTTATGATAGGGCTTTCCACCATGTTTTCAACGCTTTTGGTTCACAGAAGAATGATAA
>Ga0315314_1002453_pt1 | contig 15273 bp, 17 predicted proteins | sample TDP9_MG_FD_203631 | JGI IMG/M metagenome (GOLD analysis project Ga0315314, IMG submission 203631) | Freshwater sediment microbial communities from Lake Towuti, South Sulawesi, Indonesia - TDP9 | ecosystem: Environmental > Aquatic > Freshwater > Lake > Sediment | place: Indonesia: South Sulawesi...
GCGGCCACGATATACCTTAAAAGGAAAAACCCGGAACTGCTCAGGAGACGGACATCGTACAGGATGCCTGAAAAAGGCTGGGACAAGCTATTCATCGTCGTGTCGACCATTCTCTGCTTAGCCCTGTTTGTAATCGCTGCTCTCGACGCAGTAAGGTACCGATGGTCCCAAATCCCCCTCACGCTAAATACACTTGGATTCGCGGGCATCGCATTCTCGCTAATAGTGATCTTCATAGTGATGAGAGAAAACGCGTACCTTTTTAGAACGGTACAAGTCGAAAACGGACAGAACGTCGTCACTACAGGGCCTTACCGCATTGTTCGACATCCTATGTATGCGGGCTTCATCACTATGTTCTTCTGTCTCCCCTTGGCCCTTGGCTCATTCTATGCCTTAGTCCCTGCAACGCTGGTTGCGGCTTCTCTTGTGATACGCACTCATTTTGAAGACGAGGAACTTCGCAAGGAACTCAAAGGGTATAGGGAGTACGCGGAGAAAATAAGATACAGGTTGATCCCAAAAGTGTGGTGAGTGCGCGTAACACGTAGTGTGCATAAAAAATTCCTGGGTCAAATCTTGATGCGCGCACCAAGAGAGGCACACACACAAAATAATAGAAACTCATAGTTCAAATTCAGTCGGCCACACCAAGGGACCCACACACAATTTCTTCCTTGACCCACTGTTAGGGGATGAATCCCCTAAGACTCCTCTTTCTTCTGGCGTATACTCATAATGGCAATAAGAAAAAGTTTCGAAAGGTGCGCTTTCAGAGCCTGAATTCTGGGCTGTTGTCAAACAGCTCTTTATACATTCGAGTGAACATAGCTATGTAGTCATTGGCGCGGCTAGTGGCCACGAAGAGAGACTTTCCTTCATTCTCAATAGTAGAGAGAAAACCCTTCTCTTTCAAAAATCCAATATATTCCTGCCCGATCTTCGAATTTAGGTCACACCGGTTAACTATATTCGTAAACGTCTTTGGTGATTTGCAGAAGGTCAGCATTTCCCAATAGATTTCATATCGGGTTCTTCTGGCCTTCACTTCAGCGGCCCTCCAGCTGCTCAACCAGTTCTCTCTCTACCTTAGCGCTTTCATCAAGCCTATGCTCCCAAGTGGAGGAGTACCTATCAAAAAAACGCGGTATGAATATGCCTGAAAAACTGACTAGGAAGTTTCCAATGGTTGCCAAGGCCAGAAGCAGAATGTAGCCGAACGATGCTCCCGACATCACGTTGATTATGGTGTTTATTAGAAGAACAATTCCGTTGATGAAGAAGCAAACTCCGGCAATCTTGCTTACCAAAGTCAGTTTTTGTATCGTTGATTTGTTTTCTCTATAGTAAGCCATCATTCGGACGATTAAGCCTGTGAGATTTTCATCGACCAAGTTGGCTTTCTTTCTTTCATAATCATCTTTGATGTCTGTTACGCCATCTAGGACCTCAGCGCTCGTAATAAGCCATCTAAGAGAGATGCCGAACGCCAAGAACCCTAGCAGAGTAAGGGTAAGTTGGGGCAGTAGCAGATTTCTTACCTCCAATATTGTGAGAATATTCTGAACGCCAAGGCTTATCCCTAGAGCCATCGCGACCCCGCCGAAGGCTATGTTCATTATTGCTAGTGCATAGAAGCTTCTCAACTCGCGTTCAAGCTTCATTACAATACTAGTTGTCATATCGTTCAACTCCAATAGATCCTAATCTATATCAAATAAATGAAACTGCATGAAACTTGGTTACATACCTATTTTACCAAGACCTTCATTCAAAGATGCTTTTATGGTGTGCACAGACAAATTTAATTCAAATTTCGATGGTCGCACCAAGAGACACACACAGTAATTATCTTACGCTGTCTCTGTTCGGCACCGTAGGTACCTTGAAGTGCTGGATGGCTTTCTTCTCGTCGCGGAGAATGGTTGTCATGGACACACCTATCATAAAGGTCTCGATGCGTCGTCTAGGCCGAACGCGAACCCATATGTTCTCACCAAAGAGCTCTGTATCTGATCTTCTTGCTAGGCGACGGAGGATGATTCGTAACGCTAGGGGCGCCCGGTCTAGCGCTGCGTTGGCTTCCGCATCATCAAAGGGCAGGACTTCGGCAATGCCTTGAAACTGGATGCTCCGCGGCGGAGCGGGAATGAGAGGCCAAGGCACCGGAATATGCACCGCAACACGCGGACTCCGACGTAGGTTCAGAGCTTTCACAGTCCTTGCCCCGGTTGGGATGTAAATGTCCAAGCCTCGGGCGAAGTATCCTACCCCGGCGACATGGGGACCGTCTCGGCCCTGTGTGGCCAATACGCAGAAGTTATGCTTGGCGATGAGCCGAGTGAGGTCTTCTAAGGCGTATGTCACGGATACCGCCTTCCGGCTATCTGTAAGAACGGCTTAGTTTTCAAGATTACTCTCTCGTGGTGCGGACACACAATTTCATTTCCCCACATTAAGTGAGGAATCCCCTAAAACCACTCTTTCTTTCGCATCCTGCTCGCTAACGCAAAGCTTCAAGCGGGATAGAACCAGTGGAGAATCAAACTGGTTACGTAGGCTTCGAAGAATGCGCCAAAAACGACTGCCGGCATTATGACGCACAGGTAGAGGATCAGGACCCTCTTCATTATCGGTTTTGAATTTTGCTTCCAGTTGGGCGTAGGCCTTGGTGTAGAAAACATGTGTTTGAGGTGTTCACTTCTACTCCTTATCCCGAACATCTCTATTCCGATCTTCATTGCAATGCTACTTGCAAAGATTATGTAGGCTACCTCTATCCATCCATGCGTTCCCCACGGAATCATCACCAGCGTCCATGGAGTGAAAGGAACTCCGTGACGGTAACACCAAGTTCCCGCTGTTAAGCCAACGAAGAATCCGAACGATATAGGATAGGCGAAGCTCAACGCAAGGACCCCCATGACGAGAATGATACAAACCACTAGTGTGTTCCAGCCAAGCACATACCAGAATATCTGCTCACTAGTCCAGATCCCGCCTTTAGACCCTCCTAGAAACCTGATATAGGCCTGTGTCAACCCACCGATCTGGTCAGGGAAAGCCAAGCCTAAGATGACTGCAATAGCATAGGACGCGAAGAAACCAATCGACGAAACCTTGATCCAGCCTTTCGTCTCAAACGGATGATAAACGATACTCTGCACCTCCTCCGATCAGTAAGAGGAAGCAACCTTAAAGATTCTTCCCCCTAGAAATGAGAAAATTAATTTTGCGTGTGTTCCTCGGCGTGTGCACACGAAAACTGCGACCTTCTATCTCGTTAGGGGAGAATTCAAAAGGCAAGGCCTACGAGACGGTTCCAGTATCGGCATCTACAGGTTGGAGAATATTCCTATGATTACTGGGACATCTGCCCCCGCATGGAACAGGATTGCGCCTAACAGACTGCGCGTCTTTTGTATAAGAAAACCGAACGCTAGCCCGAGGAAGAAAGTTATTCCTAGAAAGATAAGGAGCTCGGGCGTGTACTGAACATCGATATGAGCTAGCGAGAAAACTATTGCCTGTAGCAAATTGGCGGTCTTGGACCCGACGAAGGTTTCAAACCTCTTCAGGAAAAGCCCCCTACACCACAGCTCTTCTCTTAACCCGTTCGAAAGCACAAATACCATGATCCAAGGCATCCACGGGAGCACACGTTCGAAGCTTACATCTTTACCTGCGAAGAGAGTTGTAGCGCCTTCTATAGATGTCAGGAAAAAGAGTGTGAAAGCCGCTAATCCTACAGCAAGGCCCAACCAAAGTCTTCCTTTCGCCAGATAGATTGAGGCCATATTGCCGCCGGTGATTTTAGTTAACGCGATGATAGGAATGACCACTAATAAGGTGCTAAAAAGCGTTGAAGCCACTATATCAAACATTGTTGAACCCGACCACCAGCCAAGTAAGACAGCGATCTGTTGCAGAGCGCTCACGAAAGCAGCGAGGAAAAAGGTAAAGACAACATCAAAGTACTTTCTTAGATTATTGTTCTTGCGCAACAGTATTGCCGATAGCAGGAATACGATAGAAATGCCGACGATGTACATCGTCAAGAACTCTTTCGGTATGAAAACTCGGAAAACAAAGATCGACAAGCCACAAATCAGAAAAAGGGCAAAAAAACAAAGACGGTGCAATCTATTTCTAGCTCCTCCCTAGTGCGTTCCATCATTCGCTAGACTCGGACTCTTATGACTGGATAAAACTTCTTCAGAGGCAGAAGCAGCATTCAAAATCCTCTATCGGAGGACCTCTCTTGTCATGGGAAAGAATCTCCTAACATGAAGATAGGGAATGTATGTGCCCGCTAGGCAGACACACATCCTTCTCACCGTTCCCAATGTTTTTTGTTAGGGCTTGTCTTTAATTTCGTAATCTGAGCTAGCTTATTACACTCAAGAAACAGATGTTTTAGAGTCACGTTATTTAGCGAATAAAGGTGGATGGTGAAATGAATCTTGTTAAACGTAATTTTGTCATAGCGTTCAAGATGCTTGGGGATCCTTGGAAAACCTTTGGAGAAGTCGGTTCAGAAACCTCGCTACATTCTCTTGAGTTTCTACTAATCGTAGGTGCGGTAACTGCATTATTGACGCCTCTTCAAATTTATTTGGGGTTTGAAGACGTTAACGGTCTTCACGCGGGAGGGCAGGCTGAATTCTTGGCAAAAGATCTTTCCGCAATGCTTGAGCTGGGCGTTGAATGGCGACCTCTCCTAATTGAAATGTTTTACATTTTTGTTCTTCTTATTACTACAGGGTACCTTCACATAATTCTCAAAGTCGTTGGGGGAAAGGGCTCAATAAAGGATACGTTAAAGATGATAGCTTACGGTGATGCTCCGGGGCTACTCTTCGGATGGATACCCTATTTCGCCACGGTATCCGCAATCTGGGCTGCTATAATTCAACTGCTCATCGGCCCCATAGTGTTGCATAAAGTATCATGGACGAAAGCCACCATCATGTTCAGCATATTAGTAGGCGTGGGAATCATTGAGATAGCGTTATCCTGATTTCTGATGAAACAAAACTAAGCATATCATTGATCGACTTGGGACTTGTAGGTCGGCTATGTTGAAGATTTCATTGCACCTGTCCTAGTTCCTCTTATGTTACTACTGCGACAAACGGTTACGTCTAGTAGAAAGCCAGCAGCCCGATAATGATATACGCAAATAGGTTGTTAATGGCATACATTATTAGACCGGGATACAGGGTCTTCTTCCCTAGAAAGAGGATCGTTGGAACAGACGCCCAGAAGAGCATCAACAACCCACCAACAAGGCCAAACCCTAAGAAATAGTAAAATTAGAACAGTAAGATCGACATCAAGGTTAAATGAGAAGGGACGAGATGACATGAGGCTACATAATAAGATAGCTCTTGTTACTGGTGCTGGGAGTGGAATAGGTCGCGAAATCGCTCTGACGTTTGCGAAAGAAGGAGCGAATGTTGCGTTAACTGGTTTTACAAACATGAATCTGGCCGAGAAGACAGCTAAAGAAATTGAAGACATGGGTGGAAAAGCATTACCATTGAAAGTCGATGTTAGATCCTATGAGCAGATCGATAAGGTGATAGAAAAGGTCTTGGAAAAATTCGGTAGAATAGATATTCTGGTTAATAACGCTGGCGTTTCCTCGATGGTCCCTGTCATCGACATGACAGAAGAAGATTGGGATTACAATATGGATGTAAATGTGAAAGGCGTTTTTCTTTGTACTAAAGCCGTTCTAAGGCAGATGATAAAGCAAGGGCGAGGAGGAAGGATCATAAATATATCGTCTTTAGCGGGCAAGTTCGGCAACAAGTTTTACGCACACTATTCGGCATCCAAATTTGCTGTGATCGGTTTTACAAAAAGCGTAGCGTTAGAAGTGGTTGAGCATGAAATAAATGTCAACGCCGTCTGCCCAACGCACGTTCAAACTCCAATGGCAGACCGTGAAGCAAAGTGGGAATCAAAATACCTAGGAATATCTGAAGATGAAGCTAAACAAAGGTTTTTGAGCACAATCCCTATGGGTAGGTTCGCAACCCCAGAAGACGTAGCGAACGTTGTCGTATTTCTGGCTTCAGAGGAATCAAACTTCATAACTGGCGCGGCGATAGACGTGGGCGGAGGACAGTTCATAGGAGCATAGTTCTCACTAGAGGAAGATCTTGCAGGCATGAAGTCCAATTAGCCAAGGTGAAAATAGCGCTCTATCTCAGGTTTTGACTCAAGTCACAGCCTTTTCGGCATACTCTTTTCATGCAGCTTCACAGTCACGGTCAAGAACACGATAATAGGTTATCCCCTCTATGGAGAATCTATTTAATCATTTGATATGTTCTCAGAGTATTGAAGAAGGCAAGGCTTTGGTGAAGAGGCTGAGATTGACCGTTCTCGTTGAAGATTCCGTAAGTATGGATAAGCCTGATCTGATAGCATATTACGGAGAGTAGGGAGTTCGCGAACTCCTTAGAGGTATGTGCTTTCCAGTTCGATATAGAATCATGAAAGAAGTGGTTGGATGATAAGAAACTTTGTTAAAACGATAAGACAGCTCACCTCAAAAGGCGGAATCGAAGGCTATTTCGCCATAAAGTATGCAGAGTTTGCGAAGAATACAGAGGAGATGAGAAGGGAATATAAAAGATTGGCAGAGAAGGTTGCTACGTGCATCGAAAAAGGGAGATTGCTTGAAATCGGCTCCGGTCCCGGCTATGTTGCGATAGAACTCTCAAAACTCCGCAGTTTTGAGATCACGGGACTGGACATAAGCGAAGCGATGATAGAGATCGCAAAGAGGAATGCGAAGGATGCTGATGCAGAGGTTGAATTCCGATTGGGAGATGCAGCGAACATGCCTTTCGAGGATAACACTTTTGACTTCATAGTCAGTAGCGGTTCTCTCCACCACTGGAAAGATCTGGTTAGAGTATTCAATGAGATGCATCGGACTTTGAAAACCAAAGGTAAAGTTTTGATATGTGATGTTCGCAGGGACGCTTCTAAGGAAGAGCTCAATAAAATAGCAGAAAAGGTCGACTCACTAATTATGAGATGGGGACTTAGACATTCCATAAAAGAATCTTATATCAAAGAGGAAATTGTCGATCTCATTGCCAAGACCAAGTTCAAGAAATGCAAAATCACGGAAACCCCTATTGATCTGGAGATATGGCTAGAGAAATAGAACTATCTGAGCAGAGTTCAGAAATCTGAGAGCGCTCTTCTTTCAGGCCTCGCGTTCAGCAGAAGTTATCCTAAGGAAATGGAGAAAGTTGCCATTTTTCAAGCCCAAACTATGTGTCGTAAAGCCTTTCTCCAGATCGTCGCAGCTAAGTATCCTCCAGCCAACCCGTTCGCCACACCAGCGATGATTATTGCGAGCTCTAGAATCGGGTTTCTAGGGAGCAAAGTTAAGACATGTGCCGTCACGTAGTAGCTCGCCAGCCCCACGACTGTTGTAGCCACCGTAACCGCAACTATCAGCCTCCACGTTCTGACATCAGTGGAAGTCTTTGCCTTAAAGGCGAAAACTAGTGCGTCGGTCAAGACACCGTAGAGAATAGCGAAGGCTAATGTGAAAGGCGCGAATGGAGCCCTCCATATAGCCGTTAACAATCCTCCTACCGTTGATACGAAGGTCGCCCCTAGCGGCCCCAGTAGCAGAGACCCCAAGGCGAGAAATAGAGCCTGCACGATGACAAGAGCCTTGTCCAACGGCATAGGTATGACAAGTTTCGATACGAATATTATAACGCCGAAGACAGCGGCTAAAGCGAACCTTCGAGATCTATTCCTAAACTTTTCGACGCTCAAGCTCTCGACACAGACATCGGCTCAGTGTCAGCGAGTCTTAAAGTTTGCTCATTACGCCTTTTCCCGAGTATATGTGTATCCAATGGCGTGCACATGACAATTTGAACCATCTGTTTGTGTACGCGTTTTGTTGGTGGCGGCCCGGTAGGTCTTTAAGACTTGCAGGGTGGCCTCCGCGTTCTGCTCACAGCCGGTAGACGGTGCAAGTTACAAAAAGCCTTTGTAGTGATGATGGAATTCTAAAATCGAAGATAAAGACTGTTAGAAAGTACAAACATGGTATCAAGAATGAGCGTTCAAAATATTGAAAGACTCCTTCAAAAAGTGAGGGAAATTGCTGACAGCCCTCGCAACCGTCAGTTAGAGAGAATTTGGCAGCCCTCTGAAGATGCTGTGAGAGACTCGTGGCGTGGAACTCCTAGGTCAGTAGGATCTGAGGGATTCAAAGGTATCCCGATAACGGTTGAGCCTGAGAAGGCGATGTGGGCTAAAATACTTCGGTTCAAAGTAAAAGATTTCTACACTATCCCCGAGGTTTACCTCGAATACTCGCTGGAGATTGCGAAATACAAGTTCCAAGAATTCGAGGATGATGCTCCCGTCGGCAAGAGTATAGACATATGGCTAGGCTCAGCCTTCGAGCCGAGCCTCTTCGGAATGGAAACAATCTATCTGGAAGACAAAAGTCCTTGGATAGGAAAGACCCCGATAATAAAGAAAGAGGAGGATTTAGACTCATTAGAATACCCTGACTTCTACAAAAGCGGATCGATGCCTCTGGCGCACAGATTCTACGAGAGGATACGCGAACTCGTCCAAGAAGACTTTGACGTCGCTTTTCCGTGCTGGATGAAGGGCCCTTTCGGAACGGCGGTTCACCTTAGAGGGATGAAAGAACTACTTATCGATATGACGGTCCGACCGGACTTTGTTCATAAACTCATGCACTTCATAACCGAGTCGCGTAAGAGATGGACCGAAGAGAGAGCAAAGTACTTGAGAATAAGAGTTGGAAGAGGCGACTTGGACAACGACGAAGTGAACTGCCCGACATTATCGCCCAAGACTTACAAGGAGCTCGTCTTGCCATATGAGAAAGACTTATGCGAGTTCCATGGAGGCATCTCGTATTGGCACAGCTGCGGCGACACGACACGTCTTCTACCTCTCATAAAAGAAATTCCTAGGTTGGGGATGCTCCATATTGGACCTTGGACCAATCTTTCAAAAGCGGTAGAAGTATTCGGTTCAACGGTGCCGTTTGAAATCTGCCTCCACCCTGTAAGAGACGTACTCCTTGCAACAGAAGCCTCGATGAAAAGCAAATTGAATGAGATGGCCAGGACTTGTGGGAAAATGGCCTATACAGTAAGAGCTGATGGATTGGATGCAATAGGCGCTTTGGACCCGGCTATAAGCCAAGTGAAGCTTTGGATAAGAGTCGCGCGAGAAGTGCTTGGGAAATTTGGATGAATCCTGAATATTGTCCAAGGAAAAATTGCTATTGAGAGAAAAATTATGACGAACAAAGTTCCAGAGCGTATCCCTACCAACTTGCTGGCCGGCGAGTCTGGCAAACTTGAGGTTCTCAGCCACAGATCATATAGAGATCAGAAAGGCGTTTACCATATTATCGGAGAAGTCAAAAACGCTGGCACCAAGAATCTGATTAGCGTAGAAGTGACAGCTCGTCTCTACGATAAGGATAAGAGGCCAATAGGCTTCGCATACACCTTCACGCCGATACAAGTCCTTTTGCCAAGCCAGAGGTCTCCCTTCGAGATAATATCTTTCGAAAAGGGTGAAGTTGAAACATACGGCCTTAAGGTCAACTTTGGAACGACCCTTCAGAGACCCTACAGTGAGATTGAGATCGTTGAGAAGAGCCAGCATACAGATGAAGATGGGGGCCTTCATGTCACAGGCGTGGTCAGGAATACCGGCAGCCGGAGTGTAGGATTCGTTAAGATAGTAGGAACATTTTACGATGCTAATGAAAACGTTATCTTTGCAACTTTTGTGTACACTGAACCAAAATCCCTTGCCTCGGGCGAAAACGCTCGATTTGATATTTCTGTTCTAAGTGAAATCTCGAACAAAATCGTGAATCATTCAATACAAGTGGAGTGCACTCACGGACTTCACATAGTCTCCCCAAAGTGGTAGTGCAGCGTCTCCATTTGTTCTAAATTCGAAAACTCATTTATCCGTACTTGACAATTATTGCGCAGATTGGCAGGAATAGCAAGACCAGCAATATGCCTCGAATGTAGAAGTTAGGCTCGACGAACCTTAGCCAAAAGAGGACCAGAACTACCAAAACTATTTGAGCTATGAAAAGCCGGTCTCCAAGAGTTGTTTTCCAAGGCAGAAATCCCAAAGTTGAACGCCTCACTTTATCGCTCCGAATGTAAGACCACGCACAAGGTACTTCTGAACTATTATCGCAAATGTCAGAACCGGCACAATAATAACCGTCGCAACAGCCGCCATCTCACCCCATAGTGTACCTCTCGTGGTCACGAAGCCCGTAATAGCAGCTGGCAGCGTCTTAGCATAAACGGATGTAAGAACCATAGCGAAGAAGAATTCATTCCAAGAGAAGATTATGCAGATAACCGCTGAAGCGGCAAGTCCCGGCGCAACTAGCGGCAGAACGATTCTAAAAAAAGTAACTAATCGTGAGCATCCATCGACCATCGCAGCCTCTTCCAAATCACGAGGCAAACCGTCGAAGAAGCTCAGCATCAGCCACACTACAAGTGGCATGTTGAATGCCGCATGCGCTATTATGAGCCCGATGTGCGTGTCATACATCCCGAGATTTGTCCAAATCATGTAGAATGGGATTATGAATACGATTAGAGGAGCCATGCGAAACGTTAAGATGTCAAATAGAATGTGCTTGTCAGCCCACATCTTGAACCTGCTGAAACTGTAGGCCGCCAATGAGCCGAGTGAAACAGCTATAATTGTGCTACCTGAAACTACAACCAAGCTGTTGACCAAATACTTGGTGAAGTTCTTCTCTATAAACGCGGCAAAGTAGTTGTTCAGTGTGGGACTAAAGAAGAGTGGAGGCGGCATCGTGAATATGTCCACTCTTGTTTTAAACGACATCAAGATCATCCAAACGAGAGGAAACAAAGCTGCGATAGTTGCAGCGCCTAGGATAAGGTATGATACTGCGTTCTCGACTCGCGTCCTTGCTTTACGCTGTGATGTCAACATATGCTCTACTTTCTCCTGCGAAGTAAGTTGAAGAAGAAAGAGCATAGGACAAGGGTTATGAAGAAAAGGAAGAGAGAGATAGTGGCACCGTATCCTATATCGAACTGCGCCAATGAGATCCTATAGGCATGGATAACTGAGTATCGCGTAACAGAACCTGGACCTCCGCCCGTAAGTATCCACACCTCATCGAAGATTCTTAGAGCATCCATTGTTCTCAACAGGAGAACCACCGTTATTACTGGAGTCAATAAAGGCAACGTGACATGCCTGAATACTTGCCATGATGAAGCGCCATCTACAACTGCAGCCTCATAAGGCTCTACTGGCAGACTTAGGATACCGGCTCCAAGTATCAGCATTACGAAAGGAGTCCAATGCCAAACGTCCATGAGTACCGTTGTCAGTAGCGCGGTAGATGGCTCGATAGTGGGGCCAGTCCCCACGAAGAGCCCCAGCTCATGTAAGAAATAGGCGATTACTCCGAAATCTGGATTCAACATTTGGAGCCAAATAAGCCCGACAACGATAGGCGATACAACCATCGGCACAAGTAACAGTGATCTCCAAATAGCCTTGCCTCTAATATTTCTAGTTGTCAGTATTGCCAAGACTAGCCCAATCAATAGCTCTAGACTTACAGCAAGCGCCGTATAAGTGAACGTTATTCTAAGCGCATGCCAAAGCCATTCATCGAAAACGAGCGTTCGAAAATTCTTGAAACCTACAAAAACTCTAGGGAGGTAAACGTAGGCAAGTGAATAGTCCATGAAGCTAAGCGCGATAACATAGAAGAATGGAATTAAGCCTACTCCCGTCAAATACAGGAAGGCGGGAGACATCAATAGCCAAGGAAAATATCCGTGCTTAACTCGATTCCTAACTCTCGTAAAAAAGGAAGAGGGGTTCTGAGATTTCATTCACTCTTCAGTACCCTGCGCGTACCAGTATGTCGTCCCATGCCTTAGCTAACTTATTGAGCCCCTGTTGAGCTGTAACTTCTCCGGTCACTATCTGTCCCAGCGGAGTCTCAGCGACACTCTTCATCTCAGCGTATTCTTTGATTCTAAGCGGGAAGAATCCTAGCTCCATCGCCTTTAGAGTCGCTGAGAAGAGCCCGTTGTACTGCTTATCAGCTTCTTGAAGTTTGGGTGTCTCCAGTGTGGATTTTCTGCCCACCACACCGCTTTCTATCACCCAGTCTGGTTCGAACTCCTTTCTCTTGCACCACTGTGCAAATAGGAGCGCAGCCTCCTTATTTTCCGAGTCAGCGTTTAATCCGAAACCGGATGCGCAACCCAAGTGTCTCGGTTGGCTCGGGCCGGTCTTTATACCTTTGTAGTCATCCACGTATGGCAGAATGTCAAAAGCCATTTTACCTACAACTTTAGACACTGATGGGTCCCAGGTGCTCATGGCCCAGTCCCCCCAGAGCGGGCCTTGCGCTATGATTCCTTGCTGCATAGCAGCCCCAGCTTCGTCCCAAGTATATGTTTTCACGCCGGGAGGACAGTACTTTAGCATATCAACATAGATCTCCATAGTCTTAGCAGCCTGCGGTGTATTGACAGCACCAGAAGAACGCATTGTGTCCAAGTTGAGTCTTTGGTTACCGAACCAGTCATGATAGACCTCCCATTCGCACTCTAAAGCATTGTGCGTCTTCGCTTGAGCCAAGTGACCGTAGAGATTCTCGTCCGGGCGTGTAAAGAATTCAGCCATCTGAGCATATTCTGTAAACGTTTTTGGAACCACTAGATCTCTTCCGTATTTCTGTTTGAATTCATCGTTATATTGTTCAAACAGATCCTTTCGGTACCAGTAAAGGTAACCGAACGTCTCAAATGGCAGTGTAAACAACTTACCGTTCTTGACTGGATACTTTCTCTCTTCGACCTTTACGAAATCTTCTAAGTCTAGGTCCGGTTCGACTATCTTAGGATTTTCTTTCATCAAGTCTTCTATTGGGTAGATGAAGTTAGCCCCTGCATATTCGCCCAGCCATTCTATCTCGACGTAGACAACATCATACTTGCCTGTGTGCGCGCTGAAATCCATCATGCACTTAGTGTGGACGTCATCGTAGAATGTTAGTTCAGCTTCAACTTTTATGCCCGTCTCTTCTTCGAACTCTTTGATGTGTTTCTCTATCACTGCTGAGGGGGGCGTGCTCTCACTGATCCATCGGATCGTGGTTCCGGCATAAGGTTTGGCTGCTTCTTCCCACCAAGATTTTGGTGTGGGGGTTGGTGTCGGTGTTGGGGTAGGTGTTGGAGTTGGTGTGGGCGTAGGGGTAGGCGTCGTTGGTGGAGGCTTCGTAGCTTCATATATACCGTAGCCAGCAGCAGCAACAACCGCGACCACAACGATACCGCCGACATACTTGACGTAGCCACGTCTAGTTACTTTCTCTTTAGACATGCAAATCACTCTCCAATTTTCCGTGTTCCCCTTTATCTTGCAGAGTTACATATAAGCTCTTGTAGCTTTTGAAAGAGTATGAAATTGGGAAGATGGATCTGTTACACGGTTACAGCATATCTACTTAATTTCTTTCAACGTTGTTTCGAAGACTTCTATTACTTTCTCAACTTCCTTCTTACCGATACACAGTGGCGGCTTCACTTTAACCACGTTACCTGTTCCACCAACGCCGGAAAGACCGAATATCACTCCTTTCTTGAACGCTTTGTTCACAAACTGTTGAGCTTCAGCTACAGCTCGTTTCTTCGTCTGGCGGCCTTTAACAAATTCGATCCCAATATTGAGACCTGGACCTCTAACCTCACCCATCATTTCATACTTCTTAGCGAGCTCATTCAACCGCTCAGTAAGGTACTTGCCCATTTTAGCTGCATTCTCAGGTAGCTTCTCCTCAATCAAAACGTCTATCGTGGTTGAAGCGGCTACGCAGCAGACAGGATGCGCTGTATGCGTGAACTGGAAGTCCCCTGGCTCTATAAGGTTGAACTTATCGCTTGTAAGTACGCCGCCGATTGGGAAGCCGCTTCCAAATGCTTTCCCGAGAGCCATCACGTCAGGCGTCACTCCGTAGTAGTCAGCGGCGAACATTTTACCGCATCGTCCGAAGCCTGTTTGCACCTCATCAAATATTAAAGGAACATTATGGTCATTGCAGATCTTCCGTACCTCATTCAAGTAGCCTTTCGGAGGTGCTATTTGACCTCCGTTCCCTTGAACTGGTTCAACCATAAGCCCAGCCATCTTTCCATCAGCCATATGCTCAAGCGCTGTGTCGATGAACCTCGCGCATTCGAGACCGCATTCAGGATAAGTCAAACCGAAGTAGCATCTGTAACAGTAGAAGTTTGGAACTCTTGGGAAACCTACTGAGAACCTCTCGAATCCGATCTTCTGTTGATTGAGATAACTTGCGGCTCGAGTGAACACTGTTCTTCCATGAAACCCATGGTATAAGGTTAAGACCGTTTGAGCTTTCGAGTATTTCATAGCTACAATGATAGCTCCTTCCACCGCTTCAGAGCCGCTTGTTGTGAACAAAGATTTCTTCAGGTTGCCCGGAGCTATATCAGCAAGCTTCTTGGCTAGCACTAGTCTAGCTGGATGGTCAAATACAGGCACTATGTGAATCAGTTTATCAATCTGGTCTTTCGTCGCTTTAATCAGCTTAGGGTGTTGATGCCCAATATTCACCGACCAAGCTTGAGAAGTGCAGTCGATGTATTCCTTACCGCTAGTATCCTTCAGGATTACGCCTTTGCCTTCCGTGAATATGGTCGGATTATGATCCCAACCGTAGATCACATGCTCTTTACTTATCCTCAAGAGTTCATTCGTTGAGTAACTCAAGGTCAAACCACCGGAACGCTAATATGAAGCAGAGTTACGTATTTCACGTTTTTTATCTCTTGAAAACTCACTGCAAGAATTTCAGCCAGTCCCTAAAACCTATCAACAAGAAAAATGAGGAATTTTTCATTTGCTTGCAATTTTAAGGGATTGGTCGAAAATCTCAATTGATTTGTCGATTTCCTTTTCATCGATAGCTAGCGGCGGCATCAAATTGACCCTATTACCATAGTATCCAGCCCGCTCATATAGTAGCCCTCTCTTGAAGCACTCCATCTGCAAGATCTTGTTCTTCTTCGCCGCTGGCTCTTTCGTCTTCCTATCCTCGACAAGCTCTATTCCAATGAATAAGCCTCTTCCATTTACGTCCCCGATGATCTTATACTTCTCAGC
>Ga0315314_1002454_pt1 | contig 15270 bp, 13 predicted proteins | sample TDP9_MG_FD_203631 | JGI IMG/M metagenome (GOLD analysis project Ga0315314, IMG submission 203631) | Freshwater sediment microbial communities from Lake Towuti, South Sulawesi, Indonesia - TDP9 | ecosystem: Environmental > Aquatic > Freshwater > Lake > Sediment | place: Indonesia: South Sulawesi...
TTCCAGGTATTCTGCTAGCCATCCCGAAGCCTTCACCTCCTGGAGACTCAACTCAGGGTTGGCATGAATCTTAAGGCTGAGGTCAATAAGTTCGGTGCGGTAGGCTTCTACTTCCTCAAGGATCAGCTTCTTTAACTCCCTTTTCTCCAAAGCAATGCCATTATAGCGAAAGGAAGAAGAGATTTCTAGCCTATCACCAGACTTGAATTTAACCGCTGAGAAACAAAAATTCTGACATTCTGAAAAAGCTTTTGCTTTTTGGTGCTGCAGGGTATAATATTTCTAAATGAAGATAGTTCTCCTCGAAGATATAGCCAATGTAGGCCGGGCGGGGGAAGTAAAAGAGGTAGCTGATGGCTATGGAAGAAACTTCCTTCTCCCTAAGAAGCTTGCTTTGCTGGCTACCCCCTCAGCCCTCAAGGCAGCAGAGGCGCAGCTTCAGAAAGAGAAGGAAAAGGAGCAGCGCTTTGCTGCCGAAATCACCAAGCTAGCTCAGCAACTTGAGGGGCTCCTCATCACCTTTAAGGAAAAGGCGAGTAGCGAAGACCGCCTTTATGGCTCCGTTAGAGACAGTGATGTTGCTCGGGAGCTAAGCCAATTAACTGGGCTGGATATTGCCAGGGAAAAAATAGAGCTAGAGGAACCTATCCGCCAGTTAGGAGAGTATGAGGTGACCGTGAGGTTAAGCCAAGACCTAGCACCTAAGATAAAGGTTATTGTCACTAGGGAGGAATAGTGGCCGATATTGAAAGGTTGCCACCTCATAATATTGAGGCTGAAGAGGCGGTAATCGGCTCCTTGCTTGTTGACCCTGAGGCAATCCTCAAAACTACTATCTTCCTTAAGCCGGAGGCTTTCTACCGCGAGAAAAATCAGTGGCTCTACGAGGCCTGCCTTTCCCTTTATGAGCGAAATGAGGCCATCAATCAAATTACAGTGACTCAGGAGCTGACCAGGCAAGGAAAGCTAGAGGAGATAGGCGGCGCAGCTTATTTGAGCCACCTTATCTCAGTGCTGCCTACCTCCGTTCATGTTGAGTATTATGCTCAGATTGTGCACCGCTTAGCGGTGATGCGCCGACTTATCAGTGCTGCGGGGCAAATTGCTGCTATAGGCTATGAAGCAGGCCCTGATGTCGATGCTGCCCTAGATAAAGCAGAGGATATCCTGTTCAGAATACGCCGTGGTGAAAGCCCTCGTGACTTTGTTCACATTCGCCGCGTTCTGGAGCAATACTTTGAGGAGAGTGGTTTTGCCGCCCCGTCGCCTGTGGAAGGTCACCCCTCCCATGTGCTCAGTGGCTTTTTTGCCCTGGACGAACTCCTGGGCGGCTTGCAGCGCTCCGATATGATTGTTTTGGGAGCGAGGCCAAGTCTAGGGAAATCAAGCTTGGCACTGAGCATTGCCAGGAATGCTGCCATAGAGCAGAAGGCTAATGTAGCCATCTTTAGCCTGGAGATGGCCAAGGAGCAACTGGTACAGCGCCTCCTCTCCAGTGAGGCAGAGGTAGATTCCAAGCGAGTTAGGTTGGGACGCTACACTGCAGTAGAAGAAAAAAGAATCATGGAGGCCGCTGGGGTTCTCGCTGAGGCGCCAATCTATGTAGACGATTCACCAGCCCTCAAAGTAGTAGAGATGCGGAGTAAGGCACGCCGCCTGAACTATGAGCGGGGCATTGACCTTATCATCGTAGATTACCTGCAGTTAATCCGCGGAGATGGCCGGATAGAGAGCAAAGTCCAAGAGATCAGCGAAATCTCCCGCTCCCTTAAAGCCATGGCTCGTGAGCTAGATACTCCTGTCCTTGCAGTATCCCAATTAAGCAGAGCAGCAGAGTTACGCCCCTCTCACATCCCCTTGCTCTCCGACCTGAGGGAGAGCGGTAGCATTGAGCAAGACGCTGATGTAGTTCTGTTCATCCATCGAGATGAGGTCTATTATACTCCAGAGGCCTGGGAGAGAAGTAACCCTGATAAGCCCTACCCAAAGGGGATTGCCAACATTATAGTAGCCAAGCACCGCAACGGACCCATAGGGCAGAGAGATTTGAGATTTCGCCAAAATATTGCTAAGTTCGAGAATTTAGTTCCGGAGCAGGAGATTGAACAACCAACCCTTCCTCGGTTTCCCGGCTAAATCAAGTTTCACCCCTCTCCCTAACCTCTTCTTTACTGGGCTACTCCCCCAAATAGATAGCCTGGCAGAGCTGAAGTTAATCCTCCACATCTTCTGGCGACTGTATCAAAAGCGAGGTGCTCTCAAGTTCGTTACCTATAAGGAGCTTATAGGTGATAAGACCCTGGTGGAGGGGATAGGGGGGAACGGCAGCCCGGCTGAGGTGTTGGGCAGTGCCCTGGAGTCGGCTGTAAAGCGGGGTGTCCTTTTACACCTGGTGCCGGAAAAGGAAGGGGAGTCACCAAAGCTTTACTTCATCAATAACGAGGCTAATAGAAGAGCTATCGCCCAGCTACAAAGTGGCGAACTCTCTTTGGGTGCCTTGCCTCAGCCCCCGCCCTATATAAAAGAAGAAGAAGCCAACATCTTTGCCCTATATGAGCAGAATATTGGTCTGCTCACCCCAATGATCGCTGAGGAGCTAAAAGAGGCGGAAAAGCTCTATCCTGCTTCGTGGATAGAGGAGGCCTTTAAGGAGGCGGTCAGCCTAAACAAACGGAGTTGGAGATATATCGCCCGCATTCTGGAGCGTTGGTCCTCAGAGGGTAAGGAAAGTGGAGAGTTTAGGAGAGATTTTAAGAAGGAGAAGGTTTCTAGCCTCAAGAGAAGGTACAGACACCTGGTCGGGCGCTGAGTCACCAGAGGAGCCTCCACCCTGTCCTCGCTGTAAAGGGGCAGGATTTGTCCATCCTCTGCTGCCTTCAGGTCAGGTGGATTATACCCAGATTGTACCTTGCCAATGCACTCAAAAAGAGCTGGAGGAGAACCGCCTTGCCCGCCTGCAGCGTTATAGCAACCTGGGCTCCTTAACCCGTCTCACCTTTGATAACTTGATACTTCAGGGCAGGAGTAGTGAACCCCAGAACCAAGAGAGATTTATTCTGGCTTACCGAGCAGCCACTTCCTTTGCCCAAAACCCTCAAGGATGGCTAGTGTTCATGGGACCCAGTGGTTGCGGCAAGACCCATCTGGCTGCTGCTATTGCCAATTACCGTCTCCAGCAGGGGTATCCAGCTTTCTTCATCGGTGTCCCTGATTTCCTGGACCACTTGCGCTCCACTTTCAGCCCCAGCAGCGATATTTCCTATGACGACCTCTTTGAGCAGGTGCAGAATGCCCCTCTTCTCATCCTAGATGACCTAGACACCCAAACTAGCACCCCTTGGGCAGAGGAGAAATTGTTTCAGCTCATTAACCATCGCTTTAACGCCCAGTTGCCTACGGTGGTAAATATAAGTGCTGGCATTTCCTTGGAGGAACTGGAGGAGCGATGGCGCACCCGCTTAACTGACCCCGGCCTTTCCCAGACATTCCTCTTGGAGGAGAAGAGGCCCCCTATCCTTAATTACTCAGGCGTCCTAGGGCTGGAATTGCTCAGTAGTATGACCTTTGATAACTTCGATTCTAAAAGGGTGAACCTCCCCCTGGAGCAACGCCAGAATCTGGAACAAGCCTTTCATCTAGCTCATGGCTTTGCCGAATCACCTGAGGGCTGGCTGGTATTTCTCGGGGAGTATGGCTGCGGTAAGACCCATCTGGCTGCCGCCATTGCTAACTACCACTTGCGAAGGGGCAAGCCAGTCTCCTTTCAAATCGTCCCTGACCTCCTGGATCACCTTAGGTCTGCCTTTAGCCCTGAAAGCAAGATCAGCTACGATAAAACTTTTGAAGAGGTGAAGAGTGCCCCCCTCCTCATCCTTGATGACCTTGGGGAGCATAGCAGCACCCCTTGGGCTCAGGAGAAGCTCTACCAGCTCATTAATTATCGATATAACGCCCGCCTGCCTACGGTAATCACTATGAATCTGGAGCAAGAAATCGAGACTCGCATTAGGTCGCGGATGTTAGACCCACAAATCAGCCTAGTTTGGGAGATTACCGCCCCTGACTATAGAGCCGACCGCGACATTGCCCAGAAGGCTAAGCTTACCCCTCGCCGTAGCCGAAGGGGTTAAACCTTATTACATCAACGAGGAAAGGTGCTGAATCCTTTTCAGCATATTGGGGTGAGTGCTCATTATCTCCATCATCTTGTCTACAGAACTAACTGGATGGGGCGCGTCAGTCAGTATGACTGCATGGGACTCTATAACCGAGGCGAAAATCTTGGGACAGCCTGCCGAAAGGGAAATGTACTGTCTTTTAGCTTTAGCTGGCAGTATTCTTGCGCTGGTGGGTGCCCTACTCGCTGTGCTTGCTCCTGCAGTTAAAGCGCCTTGGGCAAGCCTTGTGTTGGGAAGCGTGCTGGCAATAGTTGGGGCTGTTTGGGGTTTGTCCGATATTGAAACTATCAACATGATGGATTTTGCGGTTAGCTATGGATATGGTTTGTACTTAACCTTGTCCGGTGGCATACTGGCTTTCTTCGCTTTCATAGTGACCATTGCGATGAGACGGCCCGTCACGAACATACCAGCACCAAGCCAATAGCTGTGATCCGAGAGCTGTTTAGAATGTAGTTGCCCAATTTATTGGGCTACCTTGCCTGATAAATCAGGCAACTACTTTCTAAACTTGACCGGGTGCCTTATTGGGTTAAACCTTATTACATCAACGTGGAAAGCTGCTGAATCCTTTTCAGCATGTTGGGGTGAGTGCTAAATATCTCCATCATCTTGTCTGCAGAACTAAGGCGGATGGTCTTCGACCTTAATGCCGCCAGCTCATTAGCGTTAATGGTTCCACTCATGTCAGCGTCAACCTGAGACAATTCTCTGACCTCATTCCATGCTGTAGAGGGGTCATTGATAAAGAAGGCTTTTACCCCCTCTACCTCTTTTAGCTGCTCCGTCCCCTTAAAGCGAGCATTACCGTAAACCAGCTTATAGAGAGCGGTAGCCAGATAGTTGGGCGGGTTACCTAACTTAACACTCCCCCGGTCAGCATAGTATTCACGGATGCGAGAGCCATAAAGGACAAGCAGGTTGGTAATGAAATAGAGAACGAAGGAACCCAGACCGATGAGGGCAGCGTAGCCACCACCCTGCCTTCTGCCACCGGAAATCCCTCCCCACATCAGGCTGAAAGCAATCCAGTAAAGGATGAGGGGTATAGCTGACAGCAGGGTGATGACTGCCATATCCCTATGTTTGATATGGGACATTTCATGCCCTATGACCGCCTTGAGTTCATCCTTGCCTAAGAGCCTCAAAATTGCCGGCGTGACACAGACCCGTCCATCCCCATGCGTTCTTCCGAAGGCAAAGGCATTAGGCGGGGCAGCAGAAAGCTGAGAAATGCCCACCTTGGGCTTCGGAAGATGGGCTCTCTCAGCCTCTTCGGCCACCATTTGGTGCAACTCTGGCGCTTCTTTCTCGGAAACCCACTTTACCCTCATCGTCCAGCTCACTATGGAGGGACCGATCAAGTACTGGATGCCGAGGAAGACGAAAGCCAAGATGAGGAAGAGTATGGGGTTGAAGCCACCTACCCAGGTTCCCACTGCCGTGATCACACCATAGAGAATGCCGAAGAGCAAAGCTACCAACAGGAACATTCTAGTTTGAAGCCACATATATCCTCTCCCCCTTGTTTTTAGACCTTCGCGGTCTATCTAGTATACTATTATACCACAAGACACAGGCACCCGCCCCGCTTGGCTGTGAGAAAGCCTTTTCAGGCTTGATAAGAAAACGGACTCCGATATAATCGGAGTCCCTACATCTCACCCTAGCCCTCTCCCTTCAAGGGGAAGGGAATCTATAGGCTATTATGCGGAATAATATCATTGAAGTCCAAGAGTATTAACTATAGAATATGTATAAAAATGGATAAAGTCGCTCTGGAGACCTTGGGTTGCAAGTTAAACCAGGCAGAGACCGATTCCCTTGCCCGGCAGTTCCTCAGTAAAGGGTACCAATTGGCAGAATCAGCTAGAGAAGCCGACATCTATGTGCTCAATACCTGCACTGTCACCCATGTTGCTGACCGCAAGGCGCGTCATCTGCTAAGGTTGGCACACCGCACTAATCCAAAGGCACTAATTGTCGCTATCGGCTGCTATGCCCAGCGGGCACCTGAAGAACTGAGACAACTGGGTATAGTCAACCTTATCCTGGGTAATAGGCAAAAGGATCGCCTGGTAGAGATACTTGAAAATAGGAACCTGAGGAACAAAGGAGCCAGAAGCCCCCGCAAGGAATACCACAGCCGCACCCGTTCTCTAATTAAGATTCAGGAAGGCTGCCATAGCTTCTGCTCCTTTTGTATCGTGCCTTATATTCGAGGCCAGGAGCGTAGTCTGCCCTTAGAAAGAGTGATACAGCAAGTCAAGGAAAGGGTAGCCGCAGGCTATAAAGAGGTGACCCTCACTGGGACTAAAATCGGGGCATACCGGTGTAAGGGAGAAAACCATGGTAGTTTGCGCCGCTTAATTGAAGGCATCCTTGACCAGACAGGAGTAAAGCGCTTGCGTCTTTCCTCTCTCCAACCTCAGGATTTAGCCCCGGAGCTGGTAAGATTATGGACGGATGAGCGTCTCTGCCCCCATTTACATCTCCCCTTACAAAGCGGCAGCCAGGCTATGCTGCAGCCAATGAACCGACAATACTCTATTACCGATTACCAAAGGGCAATATCCCTGGCTTGTGAAGCCATCCCTGACTTAGCTATTACTACTGACATCCTGGTTGGCTTCCCTGGGGAAGGGGAGAAGGAATTCGAGGAGAGCTATCGCTTCTGTCAAAAGATGGGCTTGGCTAATATTCATGTTTTCCCCTATTCGCCACGACTGGGTACAGCGGCAGCCAGGATGCCCCATCAGGTCGAGGAAAGGGTGAAGAAAGAGCGCAGTCAGAGGATGCTTGCCTTAGCCCAGCAAAGCGCCCATCACTTCAGGGAGCGATTTCTAGGTCGAACTATGACAGTACTGTGGGAGGGGAAATCGGAGCCAGGAGTCTGGAGTGGCCTTACTGCCAATTACCTTCGGGTATTCGTCAGAAGTGAGCAGGACCTCAACAATCGCTTGTTGCCAGTAAAGCTAGTAGCCCAGCACCGGCAAGGTTTTCTTGGCGAGCTGACCGACGGAGGATAGAGATGGGTGATATCTTAGACGAGGCTTCTTCAGTGATAGAGTGCAAAGAGTGCCCCTGGTATAAGGCTTGTGTCATGCCCCTGAGGTTTGGGGCTGAGGAGCTAATGCGAGAAATGCGCCAGGTGACCGGGACAAGCCTCGACCAAACAAAAGAGCAAGAATTCCGTAATCTACTGGTGAACATGACTTCAGTAGCCCAAAACGTGCTCCTAGAGGGTTGCCCTATCTTTATCAGAAGGCTGAAGTCGAGTCCTAAGCTGGCAGAGCAACTGAAGCAGCTGATGCAAGCCTGGGGAGAGGAGACTGTTTAACTGTCACCCTGACCCCGATTTATCGGGGGAAGGGTCTCAGATTCTTCGGGGAGTTTACCCTGAGCGAGATTCTTCGGTCGCTTCGCTTCCTCAGAATGACAATTAGGATTGTTAAACACCCTCGGAGAGGAATAAACAGAGGATATTTCAATTCTTGGCTAGCTTATACCTTCCCTTTTCTACATAAAGAGTCAACCTACGAGGTAGGATGACCCGCTTGCCCCGAGGCAAGGTCAAAGCGGCCCTCATCTTCTCAATGTGCTTCCACTCAATGTCCTCCAGACTGCCCAGCGATCTTCTGAGCACCTCTCGGAGCAAATAGCGCTGCAGAGCAGGATGGAGAGAGCTGACTTCTTTTGCCTTCAGAACCAGTGCTCCCTCCTCTTCGCTGACCGCTTTGTCCCATATCTGGGAGACCTGCTGCTCAAAGAAAGCTAACTCACCGACTAAGGTATCTGCAGTACGAAGCAGGGCCTCGTTGATCTTCGGGTTGTAGCCTTGAAGCAAAGGCATTAGCTCATAGCGAATGCGGTTCCTCAGGTAAGAAGCGGAGAGGTTGGAAGAATCTTCCCTGGGGGCAAGGGCATGTTGCTCACAATAGGCCTCGACCTCCCTTCTGCTCACCTTCAGCAGCGGTCGGATTACCATCAGCCGCCTATCGCCCAGCGATTCCCACTCAGTCAAAGGTTGCATCCCCTGTAGTCCGTAAGCTCCAGCCCCGCGCACCAGATGCATCAGGATGGTTTCTGCCTGGTCATCGGCCGTATGCCCTACTGCTACTCGATTGGCTCCCACCTTCTCCGCTACAGCAGCAAAAAATTGATACCGTACCTGGCGGGCTGCCTCTTCCAGCGATAAGCGATGTCTCGCTTGATAGCTCTTTACCTCTCTTTGCTCCAGGGTGGCAGCCACCCCGAGATGGCCTGCCAACTGAGAGACATAGTCAGCATCAGCCTCCGCTTCAACACCCCGGAGCATATGATTCAGATGGGCCACATGGAGCCTGACACCCAGTCTGTCTTTCAACCTCACCAGCAGGTGCAGCAGACAGACTGAATCAGGCCCCCCAGAAACCCCTACTACCAGGGTCTCAGGCGCTGAGACGAGACTGTGCTGACGGATGAAAGCAAAGACACGCTCAACAAGCTGCTCTTTTTGGCTCTTCAAAGACATCCCCTTTAGGATAACATAACTAGCGTCTTTCGCCTAATCTCCCCAAACTCCCCCTCCCACTTTCACCCTGCCAAATCCTTAGATTTGGCAGGGAACCCCGGGGTCCCCACCCCGATTTATCGGGGTGGGGTATAAACTCCCTCCCACCAGGGGAGGGAGTATCATGCTAGAATGCCCTCTCCCTCGCCGGGTGAGGGCCAAGTGAGGGTGAATCCCCCCTGTTAAAATCTGACCCCACTAATGATGCTAGCCAGCCTATGTAGAAAGGCGACAGGATTTTTCTCCCCTTAAGGGGGATAAGGAAATCGCCCTTATTTTGCGTCTCATTCATCGAACCTTTGTTCTAAACAGCCACACCAAAAAACATCAAACCCAAGAACCTCCGTAGGAGTGTTTCTCCCCGCCCCTGGTGGGCTCCCGGTAAATCGGGAGGGGACTATTTGAGATCAGGTGGGGCACCTGACAGCCACGGTACATTAGGTGCCTGTCAGGTCCCTGACCTGACAGGGGCCTCCTCAAAGGGATGGGTCAGGTGGGGCACCTGGCACCCACGGTAGTGCTCCTAGGTGCCTGTCAGGTCCCTGACCTGACAGGGGCCTCCTCAGAGGGATGGGTCAGGTGGGGCACCTGACACCCACGGTACTCCTACATTTCTAAACAGCCTTCAAATTTGAGTATAATATTATGATGGCTCCCAGACTTGAGGTTATCCAAGAGCTAAAGCTCAACTATGAGGTCCCCTATCTTACCGATAGAGGTCAAATAATCGATAACATCACTGTCCAGATTAATGAGCAAAGACAGGGGGTGGACATCAGTTACGCCCTATTGGAACCCACGGAGCAGAACCTGGATAACCTATTCCCCTCCAGCGGCATTGATTCACTAGTGCAGATGACCAAGCGAATTCTCCGAGACTTAGGGATGAACCCGCTAAGAGTCATCCTGCAACTCTGGGAGTACAGTCCCACTACCAGGCTATATTCAGTAGAAGGAAGGGCGCCGGTTAATAAGCAAAGGGATACGGTGCTCATTATCCTCACCAAAACCCCCTTTATTTATAAGTTCGGCTATGAGCTGGTGCTTTGGCATCAAGCCATGCACGCCAAGGATAGATGGGAGCATAGATTTCCCTCTACTCATCCGCTGGTGGAAGCTGGTGAATGGCTAGATGTCCTATGGCACTTCTCCATTGATGGCAGGTTACAAAGCTGGGGAAGGCCCCACTACTCCAGAACCGAACGACTGGAAGAAGCCAACAGGGTATTTGAGGGGCTTGGCCAGATCAAGGAGCCTCAAGCTCAAGCGAGGGAGCTGTGCCATGAACTTTGGGGCCAGGAGGTAACCCTGGCCCAGCTAGTGGAGATTGGCCAAGGGCTGGGGTTAGAGCTAGCTATTAAGAGCTAACCTGGAATAGCCAACCTAGAAGCCAGCCCAGACCACAGCACACCGGGAAGGTCAAAATCCAAGCAGCCACAATGCGCCCCCCTACCCCCCAGCGCACCGCCGATATGCTGCGCGTAGCACCCACGCCCATGATGGCAGTATTAATGGTGTGGGTGGTGCTCAGGGGGATGCCAAAGAAGGAAGCCAGCGTAATGGCCAAACCGGCCGAACTCTCGGCGGCAAAGCCATTCACCGGCTCCAGCTTGGTCAGCTTGAAGCCCATGGTGCGCATGATGCGCCAGCCGCCAAAGGCTGTACCCAGACCCATCACCACCCCGCAAACCAGGATAACCCATAAGGGAACGTGGAACTGGGTCATCGCCCCTCCCAGCACCAGCGCTAAGGCAAAGACCCCCATAAACTTCTGCCCATCGTTGCTACCGTGGCTGAAGGCCATGAAAGCAGCGGAGAGTATCTGAAGCTTGCTGAAGATGCTACGGACAGAACTCGGCCTACTGTGCCGCAGCAACCAGTAGAGAGTCACCATCACCACTATACTCAGGGAAAATCCCAGAAAGGTGGAAAAGCCCAGACCGATGAGCACTTTTTGCCACCCCTCCCAGAGGAGGACAGAGGAACCGGCAACAGCCAGTCCCGCCCCGGTGAGACCGGAAATCAGCGCATGGCTTTCGCTGGTAGGTAACCCATAGCGCCAGGTTACTGTGCTCCAGATGACAATGGTGAGCATAGCGGCAGCCACCACAGGGAGGTCGATAATCTCCGGCCTGACAATATCTTTGCCAATAGTGGCCGCCACCGCAGTGCCCGTGGCCAGGGCACCCCCGATATTGAGTACAGCAGCCATAATCACTGCCTGAGAGGGGGAAAGAACACGAGTGGAAACTACAGTAGCGATAGCATTAGGGCTGTCTGTCCAGCCATTGACAAACTCGGCAGCCAGCACGAGGAGCAAAACCGGTATCAGAAAGGCAGAGCCATCAGGCATGCTTCAGCGCTACCCCTTCAAGGACGTTGGCTACGTCTTCGCAACGGTCGGTAGCAGTCTCCATATATTCATAGATCTCCCGCCATTTGATGACCTCCAGGGTGTCAACGGAATCCCCAAACAGCTCGCCTAATGCCTGACGCAATATCCGGTCTGCCTCATTTTCCAAGCGGTTCAGTTCCACACAGCGGGCCAGCATCTGCCCTAGCTCAGCCCGGTGGCGCAAGCTAGGCATGGCTCGCTCTATCTCACAGGCAGCAGCAACAATAACATCGGCTAGCTCCAAGGTCCTTTCTCTGGGCCGAGCTACCTTGTAGATCAGCATGTGCTCCGCTGCCGCCTGGATGAAGTCCACTACGTCATCAAGGCGCTGCGCCAGCGAGGCAATATCTTCCCGATCCAGGGGGGTAAGAAAGGTGCTGTGCAGATTACTCATAATGCGGTGAATGACATCATCGCCTTTGTGCTCCAGCTCCGTGATCTCCCTTACCTTGTTCTCCACGTCTTCCCACTTCTCCACCAGCTCCCGCAACATCTTGGCTATCTTCACCAGATTGGCCGCGCCTTCTTCGAAAAGGTCGAAGAACTTATCACCCCGAGGTAAAAAGGGGAACCTTATTGGCATGGCTCTCCTCCTAACCCTATCTCCCTGGATAATCAAACCAGTTTATCAAAAGGGAGAAGGGTCGTCAATCTGTTTTGGCAGGTTATCCCCTCTCGTGAATGTCAGGTCCCCGACCTGACCTCGGCCCCCTCCCTCTATCTTCCTCCCGCCAGGGGAGGGAGGATCTTATAGAATCCCCTCTCCCTCGACGGGAGAGGGTGAGAGTGAAAGCCGCCCAAACTTGACAGAGATTCCCCATCGGCTATACTAAAAGCCATGTCCAGAATTAGCCGACCCCCTTGGCGAATCACCCTTTCCGCCCTGCCGCTTCTAGCCCTCCTCCTAGCTCTGGCTATCGCCCCCGCTTTGGCACAAGAAGAAGCAAATGGCAACTACTACACCATAAAATACGACCAGTATGGCAATAAGCTATGGCACGCCACCTATGATGGGGGAGGGTGGGACTACGCTTATGGTGTAGCGTTGGATTCTGAGGGCAACGTAATAGTCACCGGAGCCTCTGAGATATGGCATGACTATGATGAAGACGGTGATGCTGTAGGCACTGGCGATGGCAGCAAAACTGTGTTCAACCTGGAGCACTCTCCCATCATTCCCCAATCTGAGAAAATCTATTTGGATGGGGAGGTAACCACTGATTATGAGATCGACTACGCCAGCGGCGCTGTTACCTTCACTGCTGCGCCGGGGGAAGGGGTAGTTATTACGGCTGATTATGATTATCAGGAGCTAAATTACGATTGCTGGACTACGAAATACGACTCCCTGGGCAATGAGGTGTGGGAACAGCCGATAATCTATGACAATGGGGATCGGGATGAGGCCTATGGTGTCGCGGTGGATTCTGAGAACAACATCATCATTACCAGCCGCTCTAACAGATGGCACGTCTATCACGAAGACAGTGAAGCTGTCGGCACCGGCAATGGTAGCACAACCGTGTTCAACCTAAAGCACTCTCCCGTCATTCCCCAATCTGAGAAAATCTATTTGGATGGGGAGGTAACCACTGATTATCAGATCAACCGCACCAGCGGCGCTGTTACCTTCACTGCTGCGCCAGGGGAAGGGGTAGCTGTTAGGGCTGATTATGATTACGAGGCATTAAACTATGATTACCTGACCATAAAGTACAGCCCCGAGGGAAACCAACTATGGCCACAGCCAGTAATCTACGACGGTGGTGATGCGGACGGGGCTAATAGTATGGCCGTGGATTCTCAGGACAATATAATCATTACCGGCTACTCCACAATATCGCATATCTATCACAAAGACGATGAAGTGGTAGGCACCGGCAATGGCAGTAAAACTGTGTTCAACCTGGAGCACTCTCCCATCGTTGCCGAATCTGAGACAATCTATTTGGATGGGGAGGTAACCACTGATTATCAGATCAACCGCACCAGCGGCGCTGTTACCTTCACTGCTGCGCCAGGGGAAGGGGTAGCTGTTAGGGCTGATTATGACTATGAGGAGACAAACCTCGATTACTACACCATAAAATACGATAAAGATGGCAACGAGCTATGGAGCAAAGCCTTTGACCAAGGGCGCGATGACGGCGCTCTGGAAGTGGTGGTGGATTCAGTCAATAATGTCATTGTCACCGGCGGATGCGAGCGATGGCATGACGATGACGAAGACGGGAAAGAAGATGACGAGGAGGTCAACTCCGATTATTGCACCATAAAATACCACCAGGATGGCAACGAAGTCGAGGAGGTCTGGGATGAGCCGCTGTTCTACGACAGTGGGCATGCCGACACCCCCTATGGTATTGCAGTGGATTCCCAGGACAACATCATTGTCACTGGCAGCTATTCCACCCTGCCGGAGGCAAAGCCAGGGACTGTGCCCCTTCCCGTGTGGCATGGCTACACCACCATAAAATACAACCCCGACGGAAGCGAACTATGGCCCCAGCCAGCAATCTACGACGGTGATGGGCAGGAGGTTGCCTACGATGTGACGGTTGATTCCCAAGACAACGTAATAGTCACCGGCAAGGTCTCCGGCCAGACCTGGGACTACTACACCATAAAATACGATAGAGATAGAAGAGAGCTATGGAACCAAACCTACGATGGTGGGCAGTGGGACTCTGCCCTCGATGCGGCGGTAGATTCCGCCGACAACATAATCGTCACCGGTAGCTCCCAAGCACCCTCAGGGGGAGATGGAAATATTCCCGCTGAGGGTGGAGGGCTTCCCACCGGTGCTATCGTCGGCATAGCCATGGGGGGATGTGCTGCTGTTGGTCTGGCCTACTACTACCTGGTCTACCAGAGGGAAAGGCTGCTGCCACGGGCGGAAAGAAGAAGGAGGGCCGCCAAAAAGAGGAAAAAAGCCGCCTGAATTCTATCTCCTCTATCTCAAAAATTTATATCCATAATCCGTGGATTAGCGCAAGGCGGGCGCCTGCAGCCCCTCAACACATCTCGGGTAGGTTGGAGCACCCGCTCCAACCGTGCCTAGAGCAGATGCTCTAGGCTACCCCTACTCCCCTACAATCCCCTCCCAATTTCTTATCAAGCCTGAAAAGGCTTTCCCACACCGATATATCGGGGTGGTAGACCCCTTCTGGGGTCGAGCAGACCCCCGTGAGTGTCATGTGCGCCACGAGAGCCCTGTCAGGTCAGGGACCTGACAGGCACGTAGGGAGCCCACCAGGGGCTACCCTACTCCCACATCTTGGGTAGGTCGACAAGACTCTTCGAGCTACCCCTTGTCCCCTCCCGCCCTGTGTCCCTCCCTTCGACTGGCTCAGGGCGAACGGGGGGAAAAACCCGTGGGTGTCAGGTGCCCCACCTGACCTCGTCCCCTCCCGCTTTCACCCTGCCAAATCCTTAGATTTGGCAGGGAACCCCGGGGCCCCCACAAAATCTTTGATTTTGTGGGGTATGAACTCCCTCCCTCCAGGGGAGGGAGAATCTTACAGTACCTTCTCCCCGTGCAACTGCTTCCTTTGCACCCAGGTAGCTTCTTCAGGAGATAAGAGCAACACATCGATTTCACCGCCCACACTCTTGGGGCGTGCCTGGAACCTGATGGTATCAATGGTTGTCCTCACCGCATAAACAGCAAAATCAATGGCATCCTGAAGATTCATGCTATCCCAGAGGATGGGAAGACTGGGGGCAGCTATAGGCTTGTTCTCCGGCCCTAAGACCTGGTAGGGTTTCAATATCAATAAGATGGTGTCCGTTTCCCCTCCCCAAGAGCAGCCATACTTCACCTTATTCGCCTTCGAGTCGAAGTTCACCCTCTCCATCTTTTCCTTTCCTATGTAACAGACATACACATAGGGAACGCTTACCCCAGCTTCCTTTTTAAAGCCCGCCACATGAAACACGGTATTAGCCTGAGGAAATTTCCCCCGGAAATAAGCCATCAGCTTATCAGCCACTTTATCCACTGTATCATTATCCTTTAGCCTTTCCTCCTCCAGTCTCCTGATATGGCTTTCCATTTGCACCCCGCCCAGCAGGGTATCGCCATAGGCAGATATGCCCACCCTGGGCTGCTTCAAGAGGAACAGTTTGTAGGTGAAATCTGAGGT
>Ga0315314_1002455_pt1 | contig 15264 bp, 10 predicted proteins | sample TDP9_MG_FD_203631 | JGI IMG/M metagenome (GOLD analysis project Ga0315314, IMG submission 203631) | Freshwater sediment microbial communities from Lake Towuti, South Sulawesi, Indonesia - TDP9 | ecosystem: Environmental > Aquatic > Freshwater > Lake > Sediment | place: Indonesia: South Sulawesi...
CCCGGCGCGCAGCATGGCTAGGATGTGCACCTGGCCGGAGCCGTACACAATGGCATTCGGCGGCGTAGAGACCGGGAGCATAAAGCCGAAGCTGGCGCCTATGGTCGCCCCTAGCGCCGGGGGCAGTGGCGAGACGCCGGCAGCCTGCGCCACCGCGATCACCACCGGCACCACCATGCTGGCGGTAGCGGTATTGGAAGTAGCTTCGCTGATGAGGATGGCGAGTATGATGGCGACGGCGGTGAGCCCCCACGGGGTAGTGATTTCGCCATACTGGAGCAGGCTATCGGCCCAGGCACGCGCCAGCCCGGTCTCGTACATCAGCCGCCCCAGGCTCAACCCGCCACCAAAAAGCAGAATTGTGCCCCAGTCAATCTTGACCGCCTCGCGCCAGGTGAGCGCTGCGCGTGCTTGCCGCCAACTAACCGGCAGGAGAAAGAGCACGGCTGCGCCCAGCAGCGCGGCGACGCCTTCGTGCAGGCGTGTGCTCACCGCCAGCGTCGTTCGGTGCTCGGCGCCGAGTGCCACCGCCAGAATACCTGGCACCAGCCACAGGCTGACTGCAGTCAAGAAGCCGATGACCGTGTAGGTCTGGGCGCGGTGCCAAGGTTCCAGGCGGGCGCGCAGCTCCGTCAGGCGAGCTTGCAAACCAGTCAGCCGACGCACTGGAGAGCGGTGCAAGCCACCAAGTATCACCGCCAGCACGATGAACATTACCAGCACAATCGGAAGGTTCAGTAGCATCCACTCGAAGAAGGTAATGCGGCGGTGGGCGAGGTTTGCGATCATTCCCAAGCCGATCAGGTTTGGCGGCGAGCCCACTGGGGTGCCGAGGCCGCCCACCGAGGAGCCATAAGCAATCATCAGCAGCAGGCCGGCAGCATAACGTTGGGTACGGGCGCCAGGAGCGGTTTCGCCCGCCACGGCCTCCAGCGTGCCGATGATGCCGAGCATGATAGGAAATAGGATGGCGGTGCAGGCGGTGTTGCTGATCCACATGGAGAGCGCCACCGCACCAAAGCCGGCGGCGACCATCACCCGAAATGGTGAACTACCGACACCCGGCAACGACAACACTCGCAACGCCACCCGCCGGTCCAACCCGTTCACCGTCATCCCACGCGCCAAGAGAAAGCTGCCCAGAAAGACGTAAATGACCGGGTCGGCGAAGGGCGCGAACACGGTGCGCGCCTCGGCTATACCGAGCAGGACGCACAGGGCTGGACTCAGCAGCGCGGTAACCGGAATCGGAATCGCTTCCGTTACCCAATAGATGACCGTCAGCGTCAGCACTGCCGCCAGCCGACGCGCGCTGGCGGGGTAGCCCACCGCCGCCCAGAAATAAACTCCTAGCGCCAGCAGTGGCCCGACAATCAGCCCCCAGCGCCGCCGCCAGCGGTCGAAGCGGTCTTCGAGCGGGGAGATGCGCGCGCTGATTGGAGTCTCAGAAGCAACGTGGGTAGCAGTCATCACACTGCGCTAAGGCTTGGTTGCTCCACCCGCGGCGGCTGCGTCGCGGACGCATTTCAAGATCAGAACCGCCAGGGGTGGCAGGGTAAGGTTCAAGGAGAACGGCCGCCCGTGCCAGGGGACAGCTTCGGCCCAGACACCGCCCGCGTTGCCTACGTTGCTGCCGCCATAGACGGCGGCATCGCTGTTGAGCAACTCGCGATAGTAGCCCGGTGCCGGCACCCCAATGCGGTAGTTTGTGCGCACCACTGGGGTGAAGTTCAAGACTACGACTACGAAGTCGCTCGGATCGCGCGCGCGGCGGAGGTAGCTGATCACGCTGGCGCTGGCATCGGCGAAATCAAGCCACTCAAAGCCAGCCGGCTCGAAGTCCACCTGATGGAGCGCCGGTTGAGCGCGGTAGAGGCGGTTCAAGTCGCGTACGTAGCGCTGCAAACCGGCGTGCGGTTCCCACTGGAGCAGGTGCCAGTCGAGGCTGCTGCGGTAGTTCCACTCATTCCACTGCCCGAACTCGCCCCCCATAAACAGCAGCTTCTTGCCCGGCTGCGTCCATTGGTAGCTGAACAAGGTGCGCAGGTTGGCGAATTTTTGCCAGTTGTCCCCAGGCATCTTGGCCAGCAGAGCGCGTTTGCGGTGGACGACCTCGTCGTGGGAAAGCGGGAGGACGAAGTTTTCTGTGAAGGCGTAAAGTAGCGGGAAGGTGAGGGCGCCGTGCTGGTAGGCGCGGTAGATGGGGTCGCGGCTGATGTAGCGCAGCGAGTCGTGCATCCAGCCCAGATTCCACTTCAGGCTGAAGCCAAGTCCGCCCAGGTAAGTAGGGCGGGAGACCATGGGCCAAGCGGTGGACTCCTCGGCGATGGTCAGCACCCCGGGATAGTCTCCATGCACGCGCTCATTGAAGTGCTTGAGGAACTCGATAGCTTCTAAGTTTTCTTTGCCGCCGTAGGGATTCGGTAGCCACTCGCCTGGCCGGCGGGAGTAGTCGAGATAGAGCATGGAGGCCACCGCGTCCACGCGCAGGCCGTCAGCGTGATACTTCTCCAGCCAGAAGAGCGCGTTCGAGAGCAGAAAATTCCTGACCTCATTGCGACCGTAATTGAAGATGGCGGTGCCCCAGTCGGGGTGATAGCCCTTGCGCGGGTCAGCGTGCTCGTAGAGATAGGTGCCATCGAAACATCTCAGGCCGTGCGGGTCGTGTGGGAAGTGCGCCGGCGCCCAGTCGAGCAGCACGCCTAAGCCGGCTTGGTGGCAGGTGTCCACGAAGTACATAAAGTCTTCCGGCGCGCCGTAGCGGCTGGTGGGCGCGAAGTAGCCGAGCGTCTGATAACCCCAGGATTCGTCGAGCGGGTGCTCCATCACCGGCAACAGCTCGAGATGGGTAAAGCCCATGTGCTTGGCATAGAGAACAAGCTGCGCCGCCAGCTCCCGGTAGCTCAGGGCGCGATTGCCTTCCTCAGGGACGCGCCGCCACGAGCCGAGGTGCACTTCGTAAATAGAAATCGGTGCATCGAGCACGTTCCGCTGATTCCGGGCCTGCAGCCAAGCCTCATCCTGCCAGCGGTACTTGCCGATATCGCAAACGATGGCGGCGGTTTTTGGCCGCTGCTCGCAATAAAAGGCGTAAGGGTCGGTCTTGTGCAGAATCCGGTCACCGGCACGGGTACGGATCTCAAATTTGTAAAGTTCGCCCTCAGCCTGCCCGGGAATAAAAAGCTCCCAGACACCGGAAGGGCCACGGTGGCGCATGGGATGGCGGCGACCATCCCAGTGATTGAAGTTACCGATGACGCTGACCCGGCGGGCGTTCGGCGCCCAGACCGCGTAGTGCACACCCTCCACCGCAGCCAGCGTCATCACATGCGCGCCAAGCTTTTCATATTTCTTGTAGTGCGTGCCTTCGCCAATCAGATAGAGATCAAATTCGCTGAGTACCGGCGGGAAACGATAGGGGTCTTCAAACTCCCAGACGTGACCTTGGTGGTTTTCTACCCGCAGGCGGTAAGGGAAGAATTCTTGCCGGTCGGGGAAGGCACATTCAAAGAAACCTTCTGGATGGAGTCGCGTCAGTGGCTGCGTCGCCCCGCTTTCAGCTTCCACCACCCAGGCCTGCCGCGCTTCCGGCAGAAACGCCCGTACCACCACCGCCCGCCGACCCTCTACCTCAGCCGAATGCATGCCCAGGATGTGAAACGGGTCGGAGTGCTCGGCGCGAACAATCAACCTGACTTCTTCTTGTACCGCCGTCATATGCACCGGCACTCTCCGGAGAGCAAGCGGCTATTCTAGCGAAAGCTTAGGCCTCGTGTCAGTTGCCACCGGCCAGAGCTTGCCGGCAGACATCTTGGGCGAGTTTTGTGAGCAGCGGAGCAAAACTCTCTGCGGTGTGGCGGGCATTGACTTCTAGTTCCGGCACCGGCTCTAAGCCCGGTCCCACACGCTGCGCAAAGTGCTCCATTCGCGTGGCCGCAGTGCGCAAGCTCCGATAAGCAGCGGCCGCGGCTTCAAAGGCGGCACGTGGCTCAGCGCCGAGCTCGAACTCGCCGGCGAGCGTCGCGTAGAAGCTCTCTTCGAATTGTGCCCGGCGGCGCTTGTCAGGCCAGCGCAGGGAGCCCAGGCGAAGCCAGACAAAGCATCCTGCTGCGGCTGCCGTCAGTTCGGCGGCAGTAAACAGCAACACTTCCCGGCTGAGCGCCGCCAGTCGCTGGCGGAAGGCTTGGGGTGGAGCTTTGATAGCGTCGCGGCCAAAATCGGCCACGTAAGAGTCCACCAAGCGCATCACCAACTGCTCGTCATCGAGCCGGGCCAGCAGCGCCTGCCCCGCTGTACGCCCCGCGGCTGCAACTTCTGCCGCACTACCAGCCATGGCGCAGCCACTCTACTCTCCACAGAGAGGCGCAGCAACAACTTTCAGGAGAATGGGGTTCAGTGTGGCGGCGGGGCTGCCGGGCGCGTGGGGCGTTCGCCACTGATAGTCGCGCGGGCAGGAGTCGGCTCCAGCGCACAGGTAAGCAACTCGGCAATGGTTTTGACGAAGTGGAAGCTGAGGCCTTGGCGCAGGTGTTCGGGAACTTCTTCGCGCACGTTGGGCTCGTTCTCTTTAGGTAGAATCACTTCCCGGATGCCGCTGCGTTTGGCAGCCAGCACCTTCTCCTTGATGCCGCCCACCGGCAATACCAGCCCGCTCAGCGTAATCTCGCCCGTCATCGCCAGGTAGGGGCGGACTGGGCGGTCGGTGAACAGCGACACCAGCGCTGTCACCATCGTCACCCCAGCCGAGGGCCCGTCCTTGGGGATCGAGCCCGCGGGCACGTGGATATGGACGTCGTAGGCCTTGAAGGCATCCGGCTGCAGGCCGTAGCGCGGGCCATTGGCGCGCACCCAGGCCATGGCTGCTTTCATCGACTCCTGCATCACCTCGCCAATCTGCCCGGTGATGGTGAACTCGCCTTTGTCGCGTGGCATGCGGGCAGCTTCGACGAAGAGGATGTCGCCGCCCGCCGGCGTCCAGGCCACGCCCACGGCCACTCCGGGCTGCCGCGTGCGCTCTTCCAGCTCCGTCTCCATGCGGAACCGGGGCACGCCCAGCAGCTCACGCACTACTTCCGGGGTGGCTTCCAGCGGCTGCGTGGTTCCTTCGGCGAGCCTGCGGGCTTGTTTGCGGCAAATGGTAGCAATTTCCCGTTCCAGGTTGCGCACGCCGGCTTCGTGGGTGTAGCTGCGAATGATCTCGCGCAGGCCGTCATCGGTAAAGCGGATTTGCTTTTCGACTGCTAGCCCGTGCGCCTGGGCCTGCTTGGGGACGAGGAATTGTTGGGCGATGAAAACCTTCTCTTCTTCGGTGTAGCCGGGCAGCTCCAGCACTTCCATGCGGTCGCGCAGCGCCGGTGGCACCGGGTCGAGGAAGTTGGCGGTGGTGATGAAAAGCACTTTAGAGAGGTCGAAGGGGACGTCGAGGTAGTGGTCGCGGAAGGTATGGTTTTGTTCCGGGTCGAGCACTTCGAGCAGCGCAGCGGCCGGGTCGCCGCGGAAGTCGCGGCCAATCTTGTCCACTTCGTCCAGCATGAAGACAGGGTCGTAAGTTTCGGCGCGGCGGATGCCTTGGATGATCTGCCCCGGCAGCGATCCGATGTAAGTCCGGCGGTGGCCGCGAATCTCCGCCTCATCGTGCATGCCGCCGAGCGAGATGCGCACAAACTTCCGCCCCAACGCCCGCGCAATCGACTTGCCCAGCGAGGTCTTCCCCACGCCAGGCGGGCCCACAAAGCACAGGATGGGCCCTTTCATATCCTTCTTCAATTGCAGCACCGCTAGGTAGTCTAGGATGCGTTGCTTGACCTTCTCTAAATCGTAGTGGTCTTCATCGAGGGTCTGCTCGGCCTTCTTGACGTCCACCTCCTCCGCGCTCCCCTTGGCCCAAGGCAGGCAGACCAGCCAGTCTAGGTAGGTGCGCGCCACCGTGTACTCGGCCGCCGCCGGCGGCATCTTCGCCAGCCGGTTCAGCTCCCGTAAGGCTTCTTTCTTCACTTCCTCCGGCATACCTGCGGCTTCGATCTTGGCCCGCAGCTCCTCCACCTCGCGCTGGGTGTCGTCGGCCTCGCCCAGCTCCTTCTGGATGGCCTTCATCTGCTCGCGGAGAAAATATTCCCGCTGGCTCTGGCTGACTTGATCCTGCACCTGCGACTGAATGCGATTGCGAATCTGGAGTATCTGGTACTCCTTGGCCAGCACCGCGCTCAGCCGCCGCAGGCGCTCGCGCACATCGAGGGTTTCTAATAGCTCCTGCTTGGTAGCGGTATTGAGCGATGGGAGTGAAGAGGCCACAAAGTCGGTCAGGCGGGCCGCATCGCCTAGATTAGCCGCTACCGTCTGTAACTCGTCGGAAAGATGCTCTGAGTGGGCGACGATCTCCTGGAAGAGCTGCTGCACACTGCGCTCGAGGGCCTCGAACTCCGTGTCCTTGCGCTCGGGCAGAATGTCTTCCAGCGCCTCCACCCGGGCCCGCAGGAAGGGTTCGTGTTGCACAATCTCGACGATGCGCAGGCGATAGGCCCCTTCCACAAAGACGAAGTAGTTGCGGTTGGGCATGCGCACCACCCGGTGCACAAAGGCGGCGGTGCCGATGGCGTGCAGGTCGTTCGGGCCGGGCTGGTCAACGCGCGGGTCAAGCTGGCTGACGATGGCGATCAGCTTTCCCTCTTCACTAAGCGACTCGATGAGCTGACGGGAGCTTTCCCGGCCCACGGTCAGGGGCAGGACAGCTTGGGGGAAGAGCACGATGTCGCGCACGGGCAGCAGGGCCAGCTCGGCGTGCGCTTGCAGCCCGCGGTCAGCCTTGGGCATCTCTTCACCCCCGGCCTAACAGTAGCCCAAAGATATGATTATGTCAATATCAGAAAACCTGCATAAATCGTGGTGAGCTAGCGGCGGCCATAACACCTTTCCTTTCTTCTAGTTGGTTGGGGAACGGCGGAATTAGCCCTCCATCATTGCGCTTTTTACCGTTCTGCCGACACTGACGGGCAAGCGGCTGGCCCACGGCTTGACTTTGCTCCCCCGCCGGCGCCAGAATCTGCCCACCTCGCAAGAACGATGTCCGACTTTTCCGAATCATCTCCGCCGGGCGGGGAGGCGGCTGGGAGGCAGCCCTCTGCCGGGGGGTTCCTCGGGCGAGCTATCAGGCGCAAGGGCGCGGCCATGCTGCAACGCATCGGCTGGCTCCAACCCTCCGCGCAAGAGCGCCGGCTGTGGCTATTGGAAGGACTGATCATCCTGACGGCGGTGCTGGTGATCGGCACCCTGATGTTTGTGGCCTTGCGCTGAGGCCCATGCTCCGCGGCTAACCTGCCGTCTGCTCGAACGCCTGCTGCAAGCGGGCCAAGGCTTCTTTCCAGCCTTGTGGATGCGCGAGGGGTCACCCTTGCTTTTGGCCCGCTGCGGAAGCTCTGGGGCGAGGAAACTTCTTCTCCACAAAGACCCGCGCCGCTTCCGAGGTCTTTAGTTCCCCGTCGAGTTGCGCTTCTTCGACAGCGGTGAGTATTTCGGTGAACAGCGGGCCAGGGAGGTAGCCCATCTCAATCAAGTCATCGCCAGTGAGCAGGCGGGGTGGGCGGATTTCCCCCGCGGGCAGCGTTTCAAGCAGATTCTTGATGAACTCGTAGTTGGAGAGGTCGCCGTGGCTAGCGAGGCAATCGAGCCGATGCAGCTCGAGATGCTCCGCGAAGCCATCCATGGCCAGAAAGCGTTTGAGCTTGCTGGGGCGCATTTTAGGCGCGTCCTTGAAGCGCAGGTGGTGGCGCACCAGGGCCACCACACGCTCGGTCTCCGGGTTCGAGAAGCGCAGTCGGCGGCAAACTTCTTCGGCCATCACTGCCCCTACGTCAGTGTGCTCATCGAAGCGGATGCGGTCAGCCAGGCGGAAGGTAGCGGGCTTGCCGATGTCGTGCAAGAGCACGCCCACGGCCAGGGTGACCGAGGGCTGCTCCATCTTCTCCAGCATCAGCAGGGTGTGCACCCAGACGTCGCCCTCGGGATGGAACTCTGGCGGCTGCGCGACGCCTTTCATCCGGGCCACTTCCGGCAGAATCACTTCCAGCAGGCCGGAGACATCGAGTAACTCCAGCGCCCGCCGCGCCCGGCCTTCGGTGAGCATTCTGACGAGTTCGTCCCGGATGCGCTCTTTCGATACCTGCGCGATCCCGGCACACAACTGCTGGATGGCGGCAAAGGTTCCCGGCTCGATGGTGTAGCCGAAGCGAGCGGCGAAACGAACCGCGCGCAGCATGCGCAGCTTGTCCTCGGCGAAGCGCTCCTGCGGGTCACCGATGGTGCGGATGATGCCGGAGCGCAAGTCCTCGCTGCCGCCGACGAAGTCCAGCGTCTGCTCGGTGAGCGGGTCGTAGAGCAGGCCGTTGATGGTGAAGTCGCGTCGGCGCACGTCGGCCTCCGCCGTCTGGGCAAAGCGTACCGCTTCGGGGTGGCGGCCGTCCTTATAGCCGTGGTCGGAGCGGAAGGTAGCGACTTCGACCTGGTAGGCGCCGAGCAGAACGAGCACCACCCCAAAGCGGGCCCCGACGGTGACCGTCTGTGGAAAAAGCTTTATTACCGCGTCCGGGGTGGCATTCGTGGCGACGTCGTAGTCGGCAGGCTGGCGGCCCAGGAGCAGATCGCGCACACACCCGCCCACAAAGTAGGCCTCGTAGCCAGCGGCGCGCAGTCGCCGCACCACCTCCGTGGCGGTCTCTCGCAGTGTACTCATTTGCGCGATTATACCCTGAGTCCCTGGCGTAGCCAGTTCGGAAACCTGGCCTCACTTGATTTTGCGCAGGAGCGACTTTGCAGTTTTGAGGATGTCGAAGCCGAAGCGGTCGCGTACCCGGTCTGTGGCGCGAGCGAGTTTTTCCAGGCGTTCTCGCCGGGCGGCATCGAGCAAGGAGAGCTGCTCGGGCACCGGCGTCAGTGTGCTCAGCGCGATGCCGAGCAAGCGGACGGCACGCGCGCGTTGCCAGTGGCGGTCGAAGAGCGCGTAGGCCGTCTCGTAGATAACGGCATCGAGGTTGGTAGGCTCTTCAAGGGTAAGCGCGCGGGTCAAGGTCTCGAAGTTCGCGTAGCGCAGCTTGAGGGTAATAGTGCGCGCGTAGAGGTTGAGCTCGCGCAGACGTTTACCGACAAGCTGAGCGAGGTAGGAGAGCGTGGCGTCCAGTTCGGTCAGGGCAGCGACATCGTGGGAGAACGTGCGCTCATTCGACACCGATTTCTGTTCTTCCTCCACGAACCAGAGGTCAGCATCTTGGCCGCGAGCTTTGCGGTAGAGCGCTTCGCCCCACTGGCCGAAAAGCTCTTCCAGCTTCGCGCGGTCGAGGCGCGCCAGCTCGCCCACGGTGCTGACGCCGAGCGCTGCCAGCGCCTTTCCCGTCACCTTGCCAATGCCCGGAATCCGGCGCAACGGCAATGGCGCCAGAAACGCCGCCTCGGCGCCTGGCAGCACCCACAGCAAGCCGCGCGGCTTGGCGAGGTCGGAAGCGACTTTGGCCACTAGGTAAGTCTGCGCGACGCCAAGCGAGCACGGCAGAGCGGTCTCCGCCGCGATTTGTCGCTGAATCTTCGCTGCGGTTGCCCAAGGACTGCCGTGCAGGCGCTCGGTGCCGGTCAGGTCGAGGTAAGCCTCATCAATCGAAACCATCTGCACCACGGGGGTATAGTTTTCGAGTATGACCCGAATCTTCTCCGACCACTCTTCGTAGCGCTCATGGTTGCCGGGGAGAAAGATAGCCTGTGGGCAAAGGCGCTTGGCAGTGCGCAACGGCATCGCCGAGTGGACGCCGAACTTGCGCGCTTCATAGCTGGCCGCAGCCACCACCCCGCGCTCGTCGCCGTAGCCGCCCACAATGACCGGCTGGCCCTGTAGCTCCGGACGATACAACTGCTCCACGGAGACAAAGAAGGCGTCCATGTCCACATGCGCAATCTGCTTCATTCCCGAACCAGCACTCGCCATACGCATTCGCTCGAAAGATTTTAGACCACTTTGGGTTCTAACCTGAGCCAAAAAGAAAACGAGCCAAGCTGAAAACCTACCGGTGCCGGAATTGTGTTGACTTGCTCGAGGGCGAAACCTAAACTCGCAGCCCAAAAATCAAGGCATGATTCCGCAGACGCAATCAAGCGGAACCCCCAGAGAAGCTCCTGCGCTCGCGCCGGTGACCGAGCGTGAGCGGATCACCGCCCTGGATGTCCTTCGCGGCTTCGCTGTGTTAGGCATTTTGGCTATGAACATTCAGGCGTTCGCAATGATCATCGCCGCCTATCTCAACCCTACGGCGTACGGTGATTTGACGGGAGCGAACCGTTCAGTCTGGTTGCTGACTCACGTACTTGTTGACCAGAAGTTTATGACCATTTTCTCGATGCTCTTCGGGGCCGGGATCGTGTTGATGACGAGCCGCGTGGAAGCGCGTGGGCAGCCTTCCGCCGGGCTGCATTACCGGCGGATGGGCTGGCTGATCCTGTTCGGCCTGCTCCACGGCTACCTACTCTGGTCCGGCGACATCCTCTACTGGTACGGCATGTGCGGGCTAATCGTCTATCTGTTCCGCAAACTGCCACCAGGGCGCTTGCTAGTATTTGGTTTGCTAGCGATCGCCGTCGCCTCGGGACTCTGGTTGTTTTTCGGCTGGTCGATGCAGTTCTGGCCCCCGGAGGTGGTGAAGGAGTTTACGCAGGGAAGGTGGCAGCCGCCGCCGGAGTTAGTGGCCAGGGAAGTCGCTGCCTACCGGGGCAGTTGGCTGGAGCAGATGGCCCTGCGCGTGCCGGGTGCGTTCGCGTTTCAAACTTTTTTGTTCCTCATTTTGGGGCTATGGCGGGCCGGCGGGCTGATGCTGGTGGGCATGGCGCTATTCAAGTGGGGCATGTTCAGTGCCAAACGCTCACCTGTATTCTACCTAGCCCTGATTGCCGTGGCGGTGCTCGTTGGTATCCCCACGATTCTCTATGGGGTGCACCGGAACTTCGCGGCTGGCTGGGAGGTGCGATACTCCTTCTTCTTTGGCTCGCAATTCAACTACTGGGCCAGCATCCTGGCTAGTTTAGGCTGGGTGGGTTTGATAATGCTGGCCTGCCAGAAGCCGGCTCTGGCCGCGCTCACGCGCCCGTTTGCCGCCGTGGGGCAAATGGCGTTCACCAACTACCTGCTGCAAACGATTATCTGTACCACGGTCTTCTATGGCCATGGTTTCGGCCAGTTCGGCCAAGTGGAGCGCGTAGGTCAAATCGCGCTTGTGGCCGCCGTCTGGGCTTTTCAACTGATTGTGTCGCCGCTCTGGCTGCGCCATTTCCTGTTCGGCCCGTTCGAGTGGCTGTGGCGCTCGTTGACTTATCTTCGATTCCAACCGATCCGCCGCCAGCTTTTGCAGGCCGCCCGCTGATAAGGCTGGGGGCGTAGAGCTCCTCCACCGAAACGAAAGACGCGTCTATGTCCACGTGGAGGATTTGCTTCATCGTGATTGGCGGCTGGTAGCTTGCGGCTTGTATGCTCGCCAGCGCAGCCGATGGCCTCAGGGGCTAAAGCCCTTTCTCCCGTGCGCGCGCTTCGGCACGACTGAAGTCGTGCCCTGACGAATCTCGGTGTCTTTCGGTGTGCCTCTGTGGTTTTACTTCTTCTGTGCGGCGAGGACGCGGGGGATGCCGCGCAGGTCGTTGGTGATTTCAATCCCCGTCCAGGTCTCACCCAGCAGGGCACGCACCCGCCCCGCCATCTGGTAGCCGAGCTCGACCACCAGCCAGCCGCTGACGCGCAGCACCTGCGTGGCCTCTTCAACCAAGCAACGTGTGAATGCCAGCCCTTGGTCAGGTGAGAAGAGCGCCGCTGGCGGCTCAAATTCGCGCACTTCGCGAGGAATCTGTTCGGCTTCCGCTTCGCTGATGTAGGGTGGATTGGAAACAATCAGGTCGAAGCGTGACCCCTCGGCTGCGCTCGGGGCAGGTTCGTGCCTCGTGGCCCGTGGCCCTTCGACTGCGCTCCCCTCGGCTGCGCTCGGGGTAAACAGGGCAAGCCCGCGTTGGGGTACGAGGAAGATTTCGAGCAGGTCGCTCTTTTCGAAGCCGACGCGGTGGGCGAGGCCGAGCCGGGCGGCGTTCTCCCGGGCCAGGGCCAAGGCGTTATCATCAATGTCCACGCCGATGATCTCCGCTTCTGGCAGCTCACTGGCCAAGGCCAGCGCAATGCAGCCAGTACCTGTACCCACGTCCACAATGCGCGCGGCTGGCTTCTGCAACCGCTCGCGCACCAGCGCTAAGACCACTTCGACCACATGCTCGGTCTCCGGGCGCGGGATGAAGACGCCCGGGCTGACCCGAAAGTTCAAGCCCCAGAACTCCTGTTGCCCGGTGAGGTACTGCGTAGGCTTGCCGGCAGCGCGTGCGGCCACTAGGTGGCGATAAGCGCGTTCTTGCTCGAGACTAAGCTCGGTTTCGGGGTGGGCATAAAGGAAAGCGCGGTCGCGCCCGAGCACGTGCAAGAGCAGCACCTCGGCGGTAGTGGTAGCCGAGGAGACCTGAGCGGCGGTCAGCCGCTCAATCGCCTGCCGCAAAGCTGCCCGCACGTTCATGGCCGAGCCTGCCAAGTCAGCTAGCCTTGGCCCGGACTGGCGGTAGGAGCAAGTTTACGCGCGCGCTGCACGAGCTTTTCGAAGTAGTGCCAGTAGTCGTGGGAACGAGTCCGGCGGTAGTGCTCGATGAGCGGCAGGGCGCGCTCCCAGGTGTTGAGGATGGCAAAGCGCCAGTTGCGTGCTACCCAGTCGGCCGGCACGACACCTTCCGCCGCCAGCAGCCCCACCACTTCGAAGTTTGAGCAGACCAGTTCCGCGTCCCATTTGGCTTCATCCGGCCAGTGAGCAGCGCTTTCTGGGGTTGCGTCTTCGGGCAGGTTGTAAACAGTGCGGCGGGCGCGGCGGACCTCGGCCGCTTGCAAGCGCTCATTGACGGCGGTCATGGCTTCCAGCCGCCGGACTTTGCGCCACTCCAGTAGCTGCCAGATGCCGACCAGAATCCCCACCAGGATGAACAGGTCAACGAAGAGCCGCAGCCATTGGTAATAGGTAAACCACGCCCACTCCATCGTCGCCTCCTTTTGCCGCCTTCACGGCGCGCGCACACTTCTCGGGAGCATCTTAGCGCGTCCGAGGAAAAACGCAAAGCGCAGCCAGGCTTACGCCGTGGGGCAAAGCGTGATTAGCTGCTGCGGCCAGCCAGCTTGGCAGTTGGTTACACTTGCACGACTTCTTGTTTGAGGCGCTCGGTCTGGTAGTGGGTAATCAGGGCGTCAATGAGCGGCGCTAGCTTGCCGTCCAGTAGTTCACCCAACTGGTGCAGGGTGAGGCCGAGGCGGTGGTCGGTGACGCGGTTCTGTGGGAAATTGTAAGTGCGAATCTTCTCGCTGCGGTCGCCAGACTTCACCATCTCCCGGCGCTCGGCGCTCCGCACGGCATGCTGGCGCTCACGCTCGAGCTCGTACAGGCGGGCACGGAGCACGCGCAGGGCGCGCGCCTTGTTCTTGATCTGCGACTTTTCATCCTGGCAGGAAACCACCAGCCCCGTCGGCAGGTGGGTGACGCGCACGGCTGAGTAGGTGGTGTTGACCGACTGGCCGCCCGGCCCCGAAGAGCAGAAAGTGTCCACGCGCAGCTCTTTGGCGTCGAGCTGAATGTCAATCTCGTCAGCTTCCGGCAGCACGGCCACGGTAGCCGCGGAGGTGTGGATGCGGCCCTGCTGCTCGGTCTCCGGCACCCGCTGCACCCGGTGCACGCCGCTTTCGTACTTCAGCTTGCTATAGACTTTTTCGCCTTGGACGGCGGCGATGACCTCTTTCAGTCCACCGATGGCCGAGGGGCTCGAGTTCAGTACCTCTACCCGCCAGCCCTGCGAGTCGGCAAAGCGCGTGTACATGCGAAATAGTTCCTGGGCAAAGAGCGTAGCTTCATCGCCGCCGGTGCCGGCACGAATTTCCAGGATGACGTTCTTTTCGTCGTTTGGGTCTTTGGGCAGCAAGAGCAGTTTCAGCTCGCTTTCCAGCTCCGCTTTGCGCTGCTCGAGCTTAGCGAGCTCTTCGTGGGCGAGCTGCTTCAGCTCGGCATCGCTCCCGGCTTCGCTGAGCAGCGCCTTGGCTGCCTGCAGGTCTTTCTCGTTCTGCTTCCAGGCGCGGTAGCGCTCCACGATAGTGCCCAATTCGGCGTGCAGCTTGGCCAGCTTTTGGTAGCGGGCGCTCGCCGCCAACACTTCGGGCTGGGCGAGCTCTTGGGTCAGCTCTTCGTAGCGCGCTTCTACTTGGTCGAGTTTTTGGAAGAAATTCATAGCCATCGTTCACCCTGCTCAAGCTGGCTTTGGGCCTTGCACAAGCTCTGTTTGCACGCGGACATCATAAGCGCCTCGAATGGATAGATTGCTGCGGAGGCCGTCCGGCCTAAAGGAAGGTTGCGGCTGGAACCTGAACTCGCACGCTTTGAATATAGTCAAACTGGTAGGGAAAGTCAAATGCCAGCCTGCTGGGAGTTTGTGAGCCTCGTGAGTCGTGCTATATTGGGTGCTCCATATGCGGCTGCCGAAGCCTTCACTGACCCAGTTGATCTTCCTGGGGATGTTCATCGGGATTCTCGTCGGCTACTACGCCCCCGGCACCGGCCCCACCATGAACGTCCTCAGCCAAATCTTTCTACGGCTGATCAAGTCCATCATCGCCCCGCTGCTCTTTGCCACCCTAGTGGTGGGCGTGGCCGGGGCGGGTAGCTTCAAGCAGATCGGTCGGCTGGGACTGAAGTCAATCATCTACTTCGAACTCGTGACTACGGTGGCCTTGTTTTTGGGCTTGGCCGCGGTGAATTTGGTGAAGCCTGGGGTCGGGGTCAGCTTGCCTCCCGAGCCGGGCCAGGTGGCGCTGGCGCAGCAAAAAAGTGCCGCGCAGACCATCATCGAAGTCTTCCCCACGAGCATCGTGGATGCGATGGCGCGGGGCGAGGTATTGCAGATTGTTGTCTTCGCCATCCTGTTTGCCGCCGCCTGTGCCGCCATCGGGGTCAAGGCCAAACCCGTGCTCGACTTCTGCCACGGGCTGGCGGAAGTGATGTTCCGCTACACCGGCTACGTGATGAAGTACGCCCCTATCGGGGTGGGCGGGGCGATTGCGGTAACGGTAAGCAGCCGCGGCCTGGAGGTGCTGAAGTACCTGGGGGTGGCGGTGCTGACCTTGTATGGGGCACTGATCGTTTTTCTCGTCTTCGTGCTGGGGACAGTCTGCCTGATTGCGCG
>Ga0315314_1002456_pt1 | contig 15252 bp, 11 predicted proteins | sample TDP9_MG_FD_203631 | JGI IMG/M metagenome (GOLD analysis project Ga0315314, IMG submission 203631) | Freshwater sediment microbial communities from Lake Towuti, South Sulawesi, Indonesia - TDP9 | ecosystem: Environmental > Aquatic > Freshwater > Lake > Sediment | place: Indonesia: South Sulawesi...
TTCGAACTCTTGGTAGTCCTTTGGATCCCACAGGTTGAAAGATCGCCCGAATATCTTCTCTTGCACTTCGCGGCAAATGCAGCTCCCGTACTCTTGCACGAATCGATCGTGCAATCTCTTCCCAAGCTGGTAGGATTTCAGATACCGCCCCTTGGCAAAGTTCTCGCGTGTGCGGCCGTACTTGCAGCATAGCGCCATTACGCCGCCCGATAAGGCACCGCATGTCCCGTTCGTCGTGAGACCCACTCCGCCTGCCAGGGCGTGTCCGGCCTTGAAGACGTGATCATCCACCATCCCGAAGACATCTTGGATCGCGGCAAGAACACATTGAGGGCAGCTTCCATATTTCTGCTCATACTCGGAAGCACGCGCACAGACCCGCTCCAATATCTCCTTCGTATCTTGAGCCGGGACGGTCATTGCTCAAATCCCATTTTGTACGTGGTCGAATACCAGCCTGTCACTTAATGTTTTGGGGTTTTGACGCGGTCTTGCCTCCACCGCAGGTGACATTGTTCCGGTGCTAGCGAGCCGTCCCGCAGCGAAACCAGAGGAGTCGCAATCGTCTGAGGCGGTTTCAAGAACCTATTGACCAGCAAGTTGCCCGAGACAGACCCAGCTCACTTTGGAAGGCGAGGTGCGATCTATCCCGCAGAATCGTATCCGAGCCTTTGTCGGTGATGGCAGACATGGTCACGAGGCAAAGATAAATCGCCGCCGGTCTGATATCCGTAGCCCGTTCAATCGGAGCCAGTGACCATTGAAAGCTTCGAGTCGTCGAGTCGTGCAGGTCACTTACGTCGGCGCTTTACGTGCGCATCTCAACAAGAAATTCGACGAGATCGAAGTTCCCGAAGAATCCACCATCGGGGATTTCATAAAGGCTCTATCAGCAAAGCACGGCGACATAGTCGAGTATCACTTGCTCGACGCTGACAAACGCTTCCGGTCCAACGTCGTAATTCTTATCGACGGCGTGAGGGTCGACCTCACGAAAGGGCTAGATACCCCGCTCGCGGGTTCGAAGAGAACCGAACTTGTCGTCATGGAGGCGGTCGGCGGCGGCTGAGTCAGCGGCGCGAGAATACGCGGCACCGCATCTCGATATGCATACTTTACTCACTTGGTTATACTTCGTCGAATTTAATTACCGCGGACTAAAATGGGTTCTCCTAGGCTACATACCGCGAGGCTGACGGATTGCAAGAAACTCAACCCGTCGTTGAGGATAAGTGGATAAAGTCAGTCTGTTACATGTGCCAGTGTGCTGACACAGGGATTCGGGCTCACCGTGTGAACGGCGTTATCGTGAAGGTCGAGGGTGACCCGGATTGCCCGCCCAACTACGGGCGGCAGTGCGCGAAAGGACTCTCCGCCATAATGATGCCCTACAATCCAAACCGTCTTCTGAAACCCGTGAAGCGAACGAACCCCGAAAAGGGACTGGGTGTCGACCCCAAATGGGTCGAGATCTCTTGGGACGAGGCTATGAACACCGTTGTCGAGAAGCTCAAGAAGATCAGAGCGGATAACCCGCTCAAGCTGATGCTATCGACCTTTGACTACCCACCCTACCTTTTTGCGGGCACCTGGCTCAGGGCTTTCGGGGGACAGTTTTGGTTCGGAGGGTCAACATGGTGCGGCTGGTATCACAACACATGTTACCAATACCATGCCTCCTTCTTCAGGGAAGCAGACTACGAGCATTGTAACCATGTCATCCTGTGGGGAACGCAAGCCGGACACCTCGTAGATGCGTTACCTGTCCTTTCAGCTCGCGAGGTCGCGGAGGCAAGGCTGAGAGGAATGAAAGTTGTTGACATCGACCCCGTGTGTACAAACGCGGCGTCTAAGTCTGACGAGTGGGTCCCGATCAAGCCCGGAACAGATGCCGCATTGGCTCTGGGAATGATCAACCTGCTGCTCAATGAGTACAAGATCTGCGATGCCGACTTCCTCAAGAGATTCACAAATGGCCCGTACCTCATAGGCCCAGATGGACTCTACGTCAGAGACAGCTCTACGAAGAAGCCGATGGTGTGGGACGAAAAGGACTCGAAGGCTAAACCGTTCAATGCCGCAGACTGGAAGAACATGGTCCTCGAGGGACGATTTACAGTCAACGGCACGAACTGCCAACCCTCATTTCAAATCTTCAAGGACCACGTGAAGAAGTATTCGCCTGAAATGGTCTCGAACGTTTCGGGGGTTCCCATCGAGACCATTAAGAGATTGACCAAAGAGTTTGGCGAGGCAGCAAAGATCGGCAGCACAATCGTGATCGACGGAGTCGAACTGCCGCACAGACCTGCGTGCGTGATTCACGGCAGAGGCGCCGGCGCGCATAGACACGCGATGCATTCTATCTACGCTCTCGAACTCCTAAACGTAGTGATTGGTGCGATCAATGTTCCTGGAGGCGTGTTGGGAATTTCACCCTACTACAAGCGGAGATGGTGGCCCAAGGAGGACGAGGATGGGATAATGGTATCTGACAACTGGTACTTCAAGTTCGGCTGCTTGGACCCGTACCCAGCAAGAAAAGTTGTCAAGCCCCGGCTGTATAACCTGCTCGAACTTGCCCCCATAGCCTCTTACAGCGACAATTTCGTGCCCTTTGTGATGCACAACCCGAGGAAGTTCAAGATCCCATACGACATTGAGATGATGATCATCTCGCACGTGAACCCGGTGATGGGCGTAGGGAACCCAGAGGAGGTCGTTGGGCTACTTAAGAAGATCCCATTCATCGCCGGTTTCGCCACCGAAATCAATGAGGCTATCGAGATGTGCGACATAGTCCTCCCCCAAGCCCATTGGACAGAACGGTATGATCCAATCGCCAATCCGCCGTTCAAGTTCGAGGCGGTCGGCAAGAAGGACTGGTATTGGTTCTTCCGACGCCCGATCCTAGACCCACCGCCAGGTGTAAAGCACTGGATCGAGATACTCTATGAACTCGCAGAGAGAGTCGGGTTCTCCAAGGACTTGTATGAGACGATCAACTGGTACAACGAGCTTAGAGAGCCCAACAAACTGGACCCGAATAAGAAGTATACCTACTTGGAAGTCGCCGACCGAATCCTGAAGGACAGGTACGGGGTCGGGATCGATTATTTCGAGAGCACAGGAACACAGTTTGTCACACAGAAGAAAGATGTCGAAGAGGCGTTCCCCAGAATGTTCACGCCAGGCAGGGTCCCGATCTACTTGGAGTACTGGCAACGCGCCGGCGAGGATCTGAAGAAAGTTGTCAAGGAGCTAGGCATCGAGGACATCTGGGACACAGACGACTACACACCGCTCGTGGATTGGAAGCCGTGCATAGGCTATGAACCCAAGGGAGAGTACGACATGTTCGTCGCCAACTACAAGCTCCCGTACCACACATTCTCGTGGAGCCTCAACAACCCGTGGCTCAAGGAGATCGGGGACAATTTACCCGAAGCATACGGGATTCAAATCAACAGCGCAACGGCGAAGAAGAAGGGAATCAAGGACGGAGACCAAATCACGATAGAGACGACTAACGGCATAAAGCGGATAGGCCGCGCAGTTGTCACCGGCATGATTCATCCAGAAGTCCTCGGGATCGCAGGAACCTTCGGAAAGCGCGCACTGGCCGAACCGATCGCGAAGGGAGTGGGAGTCCACTGGAACGCGATGTACTCACTCAACGACTTCTCCGTACTGGACAAAGTGACTAGCTCGATCGACCAGTGCGTGAGGGTAAAGGTGTACAAGGAGTAGGTGGAAGATGCGCTGGGGTATGGTAATCGATCTTAGGAAGTGCATCGGATGCATGTCCTGCCAGATGGCTTGCAAGGCTGAGAAGGGGACACCGCCTGGAATATTCTACCGCCGCGTCTTCGAAACTGAGGTGGGACAGTACCCACTTGTGAAGCGCGTGTTCCTCCCGATTCAGTGCATGCAGTGCCGAACTCCGATATGCAAGGAAGTCTGCCCAACCGGCGCAACGGTGCAGCGCGAAGACGGCATCATCACCGTGGACAAGGAGAAGTGCATTGGATGCAAGTACTGTATCGTGGCTTGCCCGTACCCGTCGAGGATGTCTGTCAAAGAGATAGAACCGTACTATGGAAACAAATTCACACCGTACGAGCAAGTAAAGTACGCTGACCACCTGATCGGAACCGCAGAGAAATGCGACTTCTGCCTGTCGAGGCTAGAGCAAGATCTCAAACCCGCCTGCGTCCAAACCTGTCCGACGAACGCGCTCTACATAGGCGACCTTGACGACCCCAACAGCGAGGCTTCGCAGCTGATACGGACCCGGTCTGGGTACCAGCTCAAGCCGGAATATGGAACAGACCCGTGCGTCTACTACCTTTCATGAGGTGAATGAACATGGTACAAACAACCAAACTGAACCTGCAAGTGTCGTGGAGCTGGAAGATCGCAGCATACCTATTCTTGGCAGGAGTGGGAGCAGGCGCCTCCCTCGTCGGTGCTGTCGCCCATCTCCTGAGCCCCGTCTTCACGCCCCTCATGCAGATCGGCCTTTGGCTTGGAATCCCTCTGGTCATAGTCGGAGTACTCTTCCTGATCTGGGATCTGGGCCAACCTACAAGATTCACAAAGGCGCTCCAAAAGCCGGGCACATCATGGATTGCGAGAGGGAGCTGGATCCTCTTGCTCTTCCTGATCGTAAGCGTAATAACATTCGGCCTTTGGATCTGGCCGTTCACCGTACTTGAGACGATGCCGGGTGCGCTGGGGGCACTTGAGTTCCTGATCGCTATCTTCGCCATCGGGACGGTAGTATACACCGGCCTCCTCCTTGGGGCGAGCAAACCGATTCCCTTCTGGAGCATGCCTACGCTACCGCTACTGTTCTCCGTCTCGGCAACTGCCACCGGAATGAAGGCGAGCAGCTTGCTCCTGACACTCGATAGTCTAATGCACGGGACGGCCCTTCCTGACATCATAGCCACGCTTGGCCGCTATATCGCAATCGTCATAGCATTGGAAATAGCTGTGGTCGTACTCCACCTGTGGGGTACTCATCAAACGGTGACCGCGAAATTCTCCACCCTACGTGTCTTGCGGGGACCGCTCGCGACTCAATTCTGGCTAGGATACGTGGCGCTAGGGCTGATCATCCCGCTACTCGCGGAGTCGCTCGTCCCGAGTGCAGGCGCAGGATCCGAAGCAATTTGGATCATGGTCGCCGCGGTATTGGGTCTCATAGGCGGGTTCATTCTGCGACTGACGGTAGTATCTGCCGGTGCCAAGACCCCGTTACCAACCATGGGCGGAGAAATCGCTATTCCCGCAAATATGTAGGAAAAGGAAACACACTTCGCCGGCGGAGGATACCCCTTCGCCGGTTCCCCCATTCTACATTCTTCTTATGTAGGCAAGCCAGCTACGAGTCGTTTAGGAGGAACTCGTAATTGTCGATCAACCCTTTCTTCCCGCCTAGGCCGATACCTGACACGCCACCGAACTCTGACCGATGCCAATGCCCCAAATGTCCCACCTCTCCGGGTCAACCGAGTTTCTTTTGTGCCAGAGGAGAACCCTCGAAGACGATCAGCAAGAAGGATTGCCTCTGTCACCAGTGTGCGATCTTCCAAGAGTTCAAGCTCAACATCTACTTTGACGAGGCCTACTTCTGCGAAACAGGGAAGATTGCTTAAGACTCGATCCCTTGACGGCTGGGCGAGACCGGCACTTGGGATCTTTTTATTCCGGCAGACGAAACAGTCGCCGACCATCAAAGGAAGACCCAGATAATGACCGGCGGGTTTTCGAGGTTCGAGAACAGAGACCTCGAGTTCTTGAAGAGAGCAGTGGGAGAGGCAAACGTAAGCGTAGAGGAATCTGAGCTTCTAATACATGCCATCGATTCTTTCCCAAGCGAGTGGGTGAAGCCAGACGCCGTCGTCTGGCCTGAGAACAGTACGCAAGTTTCAGCGATTCTCAGGTACGCCAATGAGCGCAGGCTCCCAATCGTCCCAAGAGGAGCCGGCAGCAGCCTCGCCGGAAACGTGCTTCCAGTGAGCCATGGAATAGTCCTGAACTTTCGCAAGATGAGCAGCATAGTCAGAATCCTTGATGGCGACCTTCAGGCGGTCGTGCAGCCTGGCGTCGTATATGACCAGTTGAACTCCAAGCTCCAGCCCTACAATCTCTTCTTTCCTCCCGACCCCGGCAGTTCCTCTGTATGCACGATAGGCGGAATGGTAGCCAACAACGCTTCAGGGATGGGCGCCGTAAAGTATGGCGCCACCCGCGATTACGTGCTGAAACTCGAAGTGGTGCTACCGAACGGACAGGTCATTCGGCCAGGCTCCAACGCCATCAAGTCCTCGACCGGGTATGATCTTGTCCGCCTGTTTGTGGGATCGGAAGGCACTCTAGGGGTGATTACCGAGATTACCCTGAGACTCAGAACGCTCCCCCCGGCCATGAGAACCGCGGTCGCCAACTTTGATTCTGTCTCGGCGACAACCGAGGCGGTCAGCGAAATAATGCGGTCTGGCCTAATTCCCTCTGCCTTGGAGTTTCTAGACCGCGAGACGATTCTCGCTGTCAATCGGAACGAACGACTCGGCCTCAAGGAAACTGCAGCAATGTTGCTTGCAGAATTTCATGGAACAGAAGACTCCACCGCGCACGAGCTGGAGTCGACTCTAGGCATTCTCAGGAAGCATGGCGCAGTTGAGCTTCATACTGCGAAAGACTCTGATGAGCGAAAAAGACTGTGGGCAGGAAGAAAAGGAGCGTATCCCGCGCTAGCGAGGTCCGCACCGAATCCCATCATAGGTGACGTCGTTGTCCCCATTTCCAAGATTACTGACGTCGTGAGATTTGCGTATGAGACAGCAGCGAAGTTGGATGTGAAGCTCGCTTGCTTTGGACACAGCGGCGACGGCAATGTTCACCCGGTCGTAATGGCCGACCGATCCGATAAGGAACTGTGGGAAAGAGCAACCAAAGTTGTCGAGGAGATCGTGACCTACGCGATTTCCTTGGGAGGCGTCGCTTCGGGAGAGCACGGGATAGGAGTCGAGAAGAAGCGTTTCATGCAAATTGAACACGGCGAATCGTTGGAGTTGATGAAATCTATCAAACGATTAGTGGATCCGAACTGCATCATGAACCCCGGGAAGATCTTCGACCTCTAGGTGCTTCAATTGAATCATGCGGAAGGCCGCAAGCTCTTCCTTGCCGACCTTGGCCCTATCACAAGCTACGCCAAGCGATGCATACGATGTGGATTCTGCAACGCCGTCTGTGCAGAGTCCAACGTCTCCTCTGCCTTCAGGGAATCACGAACCAGCAGGGGGAGGATGATCCTCGTACAGTCACTGGTTGAAGGTATTGGGGAGATCGACCCATACTCGGCTGACTTCAAGAAACTCATTGACCTTTGTATGTCTTGCAGACGCTGTGTCTCTGTCTGCCCTCCCGGCATTCCGATACCTGACTTGATATCTTATGCTCGATACGCATACCTCAAGCAAAAGAAATGGAACGCTCTGACGCTCGGCCACAGGATGTATGCTGACTACGGCAGGTTTGACCGCCTAGGAAGCGCAACTGCCCCCGTTTCAAATTGGATCATGGGAAGGCGCGTTGTGAAGAAGCTGATGGAATGGGTCACCCACATAGACGCTAGGACCCGCCTTCCTCCTTTTCATAGGCAGTCGTTCGAATCATGGTTCAGAAACAGACCGAGCACTCCCAGAAAGAAGAAGATCGTGTACTTCGTAGACTCCTACGCAAACTACAACTACCCGCTGCTTGCGAAAACCGTTGTCGCGTTGCTTGAACACGTTGGCTATCAGGTCATCGTTCCCCCACAGAGAGAATCTGGGATGCCGAGCCTTGAGTTTGGTCTATTCGACAAGGCTCGCAGCTTGGCACGTTACAATCTGGATCAACTAGACGGCTACGCCAGAGATGGCACACGCATAGTATGCAGCTCGCTGGCAGCATCATACTTGCTCGGGGAAGGCTACGGAACCATACTTGAGGACCCCGAGGCTTCGACGGTTTCCCGAGCCGTAGTTGATGTGATGGAACTGCTCCTTGAAGAGTACGAGAAAGGGGCGATTCGCTTCAACAATCAGCCGTCACAGCCGGTCGACTATCACTGCTGCTGTCTTTCGAAGGCTATGTCTCTACCTCCCGTTACTACGAAGCTCCTCAAGGCGGCGGGATTGGTTCCGAAGCAGATCGATGAGTGCTGTGGAGGAGCTGGCGTCTGGGGGACTTTCAAGGAGAACTTTGAGATCAGCAGAGAAATCGCACAAGAACTCCGAGAAAAGATCTCGAGAGAGGTGACTGTCCTAACTGAAAGCGAAACCTGCAAGATGCAGATCGAACTACACACCGGAGCTGCGGTCCGCTTTCCCGTGGAACTCTTGGCAGAACGCGTCACGGGTCTCGAGAACCCATCGCATCACCGAGTGAGGTCGGCTGGAAGGCTCTAACGGATCCAGAGTCGCTGCTCCTCGTTATGAGAGGACTTGCGAAAACATTAAGGGCGGTTGAACCGAGTTCTGCGTCCTGTCGACAGGTGATCGAAACGAAGTCGCACATCATCAGCGAGGCTCTCCGAGCTGGCAGAACACTTCTCACTGAACCTGAGGCAAAATCCCTCTGTAGAGAATACTCCATACCGGTTCCTAGGTTCGAAGTTGTCAAATCGCTCGACGAAGTGTTCAATGTCTCAAAGAAGATCGGGTTTCCGCTCGCGGCTAAGATCGTGTCACCCCAGGTAGTCCACAAGACGGATGCGGGCGGTGTGGTTCTCGGCATTCAATCTCCGGATGAAGGGAAGGCAGCCTTCACAAAGATCCTTCGAGATGTCGGAGAACACTACCCCCAATGCAAGATCGATGGCGTCCTGCTCGAACCGATGACAAGCCTAGGCATCGAGGTGATAGTCGGCGTTACTCACGATCCTCAATTTGGAAAGGTTCTGATGTTCGGTCTGGGAGGCGTGTTCGTCGAAGTCTTCCGCGACGTGACGTTCAGACTGCTGCCGATCAATGAAGCTGAGGCGAGATCAATGATACACGGGATCCGCTCCTATCGAGTTTTGGCAGGGCATCGGGGCACAGCTCCTGTTGACGAGTCTGCGATTACCCGCATTCTGCTCGATGTCTCAAGGCTCGTTTCAGAAAACGACGAAGTCATGGAGCTCGACCTAAACCCGATAATGGCAAACGATAATGGTGCGACCGCGGTGGATGCGAGAGTCATACTCTCGGAAACTAGGCAGACTCAGGCGTTGCCAAGGTACCCAGCTAGCTCGCTGCTGAACTTCTTCAAGGCAAAGTCAGTGGCGGTAGTTGGTGCTTCAGCCACGCCTGGAAAGATTGGTCACGAAGTTCTCAGAAACCTTGCCAAGTACGAGTACAGAGGTAGAGTATACCCTGTCAATCCTTCCGCCGAACCGATTCTTGGTTTAGAGACCTACCGAAGCATCCTTGACGTTCCGGAGACAGTGGACCTTGCAGTTTTGACTATCGCGTCTAGACTCGCCCCTTCGATCATGGATGAGTGTGGTCGCAAGGGCGTGCGAAACATTGTCATTGTGTCAGGAGGCTTCAAAGAAATCGGGCAAGAGCAGATCGAAAAGCAAACCGTAGACGTGGCTCGGAAGTATGGTATCAGGATAATCGGACCTAATTGCATTGGCGTCCTAGACGGCCACACGCGGCTCGACACCTTCTTCCAAGCTCACGAGCGAATGTCGAGGCCCGGCCCCGGCTCAGTGGCTTTCATCACACAGAGCGGCACCTTTGGCAATACGATGTTGGAGTGGGCAGGTGAGAAGGGAATCGGCATCAGCAAATTCGTAAGCTACGGCAACCGGTGCGACGTGGATGAAGGTGACTTGGTAGAGTTCTTCGGACAAGACGATGAAACCTCGATCATCGGCATATATGTGGAAGGAGTCTCCGACGGAAGAAAGCTCTACGACGCGGCCCGCGAGATTTCACCGAGAAAACCTATCGTCGTGCTGAAGACTGGAAGAACCACGCTTGGCTCAAAGGCAGCGAAGTCTCACACAGGCTGGTTGGCAGGCTCCTATCAGGTTGCGCGGGCCGCCTTTGAGCAGGCCGGAATGATCGTTGTTGACGACATTCTGGAGTTATTCGAAGCGATCAAGGCACTTGCAATGCAACCACTGCCGACGGGAGTCAATGTGGCCATGGTCACCAATGGAGCTGGACCGTGCGTCATGGCCGCGGACAAGATTGAAGAATACCGCATGAAGGCCGCTCTACCCGAAGCCACTGCTTCCGAACTGGCTCGAATGCTGCCTCCGTACTGCTACTTCAGCGAGACCACCGTTGACTTGACGGGGAGCGCAACATCGAAGGACTACGACGTCGCCTTGCAGATATTGGCCAGGGATCCTGCGATGAATATCTTGATGCCGTTCTTTGTGTTCCAAGACACCCCATTGGACGAAGGAATAGTCGAAGTAATAGCGAGGATCAGGGATTTCGGCAAGCCCATAATTTGTTGTGCCTCGGGCGGACGATATACACGGGAGATGTCGAGAAGGATCGAGGACCTCTCCGTTCCAGTCTATGAGAGACCTGAGGGAGCAGCCGCAGCAGCCCATGCACTGGCCGTGCAAGCAGAAATCGCGAGGAAAACCTAGTCGGGGTTCCCGGTCTACCTATCAAGCGTTGTTCCGGCACATCCGGTCAAACTGTCGCCCTAGGAGACTAGTAGGGGGGATCCTGAACGAACTCCACCAAGACTTTGCCGAATTCCTGCGGATACGCGAACGCTATGGTTGAGTCTCCAAACCCTTTCACCGGGCCCGTAATCAGTTTGACAGAACCGGTCTCTTTCTTAACGTCATTAACCTCAAGACATATGTGGTGAAGCCCCTCCCCTCGCTTTTTCAAGAAGTTTGTGATCGGAGTCTCTTCGGCGGCTGGCTGTATGAATTCCAACCACACATTGCCCAACGATAGGAAGGCAACCTCTACCGACTGGCTCTTCACAATCTCTCTATGTTCGATCTTGAAACCTAGTTGCTGCCAATACCGAGCTGCTTCCTCGATACTGTTGACAGCCAATCCGATGTGATGTACCTTCATACTCAACCTCTCCGAACGGTCGCTCCGAGTATTTGCGCTATCTCGGGAACGCAGCACGGCTCTTTAAGATTGTTCAAGGACACACTTGCAGTCGAGCAAATACTGGTGGTTTCCTTCGGTCAGTACGCCCTCACCATCGCCAAAGCGTGCTAATGGGATCCTCGTGAGTTACGAGCGCGCTAGTGCAGTTCTTTTTGAGAATCTACTCAAAGAGCTCTTTATGCCTGTAAGTCCCAAAGGAAGCAACATCCTTGAAACTATGATCAACACCCCAAGCGCGATTCCAAAAGGGTAAGGGTCCCTCCCACCAAAGAACACTTCGAAGATTGATCTTAGAATCGCCGCGCCTAGGATAGGCCCCATGACGGTACCTGCTCCTCCAAAGAAGCCCATCACTACCGGATACATGGAATAGGTTGAGTCGAAAGCAACCCATGCGTCAATGTACCCGAAACGGGCTACGACCGCGGCGCCTGTCGCCCCGGTAAAAAACGCGCATAGCGAAAACGCGTACAGCTTGTATAGGGTCGTGTTGACTCCGGTCGATTCAGCGGCATCTTCATTTTCCTTAATGCTGAACAAACCTAACCCGAATTTAGAGTTTCTCACACCGTATGACACCAGTGTAGCTGCTATGGCTATCCCCAATATCGTGTAGTATACCAGTGAAATTTCCTGAGACGCAAGGTATCTTCCCGTTGTGCGCGCCAACTCGTGCTCCAGATAATACACCACATTCTTTACCAGTTCACCCGAGGTGAAGGTTGCTATCGCAAAGTATGGCCCGCGAATTCTTAGAAACGGTATGCCAAGTGCAAAGGCACAAGCTGCCGAGATCGAGCCTGCTAACAGTATGTTCAAGTGGTAGGGCAGGTATGGCGAGAGAGCCATTATGTACGCACCGATGCCATAGAACGTTGCTCCACCTAGGAAGAAATATCCACAATATCCAGTCATTATGTTCCACGCTTGAGTCAGAACTACGAATGTAAGCACAGAGACGAGGAACAGAACGAAAGCTGGAGCCACCGAAGGAACGAGCGAAAGAAGCGGGGCGATCACCACGCACGCTAGCACTATGTTTCTCCAAGGCTCGAGGGAGCTCATCGTGTGAACAATCCCCGGGGACGTATAAAGAGAATAATGATTAACACGGTGTAGTTAATCGCGACCTTCATCGCAGGTGATAAGAAGAACACCCCCACAGTTTCCAACATCCCGAGGATTAGTCCGCCGACTATGCAACCGACGACACTGCCCACTCCTCCCAAGATGATAACGACCCAAGCCGTTAGTGTATAGAAAGTTCCTATGAACGGCGATGTAACATAGAACATGCTGTAGAAAGTGCCGGCGACAGCCGCTGTAGCGAAACCTATCATCACAGAAAAGAGAAAGGTCCGATCTATGTTTACTCCAACTATTCTCGCCGCATCGCTTTCTTCGATCGTATATGTGGTAGCCTTCCCGGTTCGTGTTTTTCTTATGAAGAGCTGCAACCCCACCACTAAGATGAGGGATCCCAGCAGTGTGACCAACCTGTTGCCCGTCAGGTATAAGCCAAAAAAGGAGTAGATCTCTGTCATGAAACTAAACGTCTTGGGAGCTGCTCCCCATAATAGCGCTGAGGAATTTTCCAGTACCAGAACCAACCCGAATGTCAAGATGAGAGACGTGAACTCGAAGGCTGCCATCGATTCTGCTCGCTTTATGGCGGGCCTGAACAAGATGAAATATGTGGAGGCGCCTACTAGCGCACAGATCGAGCCGGCCAGTACTATGGATATTATTGGATTCAGATTGAACAGTAGAAATAGCCAGAAGGTGATGTAGGCCCCTAGCATTAGCGCTTGGCCTTGAGCCAAGTTTATCACTCTCGCGGCCCCGTACAGGAGGCTCAAGCCTGAGGCCAGCAGAGCATAGAGGAGGCCCAGCACGAGACCGGATAATACCAGTTGTAGCGCTAGATCCAGCGTTGAGCTAATGTAGTCTCCCACGTACCACAATGCCACCCGCGGCGTATACGGCGCACCGAAAGAAATGGGTTTACTTTGGCCACGGAGGTTTCGGATAGATCACTTTGGCCGTAGCCAGTCTCGAAGGCGATACTACATGTGCTGTAAACTCGTCCCCCGTGATTGGGTCAGGTTGCTTTTGCCACTGGACCGTTGTCCCAACCCCAGATATGTCGCTTATGTTGATTGCGCCATTGGGGCCTCCGAACTTTACGGGTCCGGCGACTGTGTCGAACGTTTCCCTGGCGAGTACGTCGCGGATTGCTGTCCCATCTAGAGTTCCTGCCTTCTCGACGGCTTGTTGCAGGACCTCGCACCCGGTGTATGGATTAAGGGATTCCGTGTAGTCAGGGAAGGCGCCCCAACGTTTCACGTATGCCTCATACCAATCACGTGCATTCCCGTATACGCCTTGGTGTTTCGCAGCTGGGACGAATGATTGACCGAAGCAGCATATGCCCTCGCGAGCTTTGCCGAACTTTCCGGTGAAGTCAGCGTTTAGAAGACCTAGTGCTGAGTAGAACAGCTTGGGGTTGTAGTTTATCTCTATCATCTGCTGTGTGCACAGAAGCGCATCATCGGGGTAGCTGAGCTGTATAACTGCATCTGGGTTCTTCGCCCTCAGGTCGAGAAGCGGAGCGCTGAGATCCATAACACCCATCGGGTACAGGTGGGTCGCCACGATGTTTATGCCCTTCTTAGCTAATTCCGCCTCGAAGTACTTCCTCATGTCCGCTCCGAACAGAGTTTCAATCACGAGAAGACCTACCGTCTTAGCTCCGACGCTTGACAAAAGTTCCGCCATCGCCACTCCGTGGGATTCCGATGATGGTGCTACGAAGAACTCGTATTTCGTCGGAACATCTGGCAGAGGCATTGATGTAGTACAAACGAAGGGCATCTTGTACTTGTCCATTAGGGGTTGTAGCCCAGCAGCCATGAATGTCCCGTAGTTGAACATCAGGAGGTCGACTTTGTCTACGGTTATCAGCCTTTCATAGAACTTCATGGCCTCGTCGAGGCTACTCCTATCGTCATAGACGATTTCTTCGACAGGCAGCTTCTGACCACCGACGTTCAGCCCCCCTTTGGCGTTGCACTGTTCTTCCCAGAGCCATATTGCTCTGTCCTGGTGGACACAAATCCCTGCGAGAGCTCCTGACCGCGAAATGCATCTCCCGATCCTTACCTTTTCTCGTTTCGGCGGTGGCGCCACCGTTGTCGGAGGTGCCGGGCCTGTGGCGGTCACGGTAACGGTCGTTGGTGCGCTTGGGGGCGGAACCGATGCCACCCCAGCATAGTATCCTCCTACTCCTGCCACCACTCCGGCCACAACTGCCGTGACGCCGTAGTTGATAAACCTCCTACGAGAAACGCTCTCTCCAGCCAACTTGTTCAACATCCTAAGAAGGTAACTGGATATCCCCTCTGGCGGGCCGTGAATTTATAAAACTTCTCACAGGCATCAAAGGTCCTTTTTATACTGTTTCGGCCGCGCGAGAACTTCTCTTGCGGATCAGGGCGGCCGAAACGTATTTCAACCACCAAGGTGCGCTCTCGTCGGAACTCTGACGATGAGGCTTCCTACAACCAGATATTGCTCGTAGCAGTGGGCTTGATTCTGATCACTGCCGGTGTCGCGCTCGGGTGGACGGAGCGAATAGTCATCGAAAGACATTCATGGGATGCGGATAGATTCTTCACGATCGCTCCCGGCTCACACCTTCAGGTTCAATTCAACGGAGCGCGAACGTACACATATTGGAGAAGTATCTGGGAACCCGAGGCCCGGTCAACTTGGACCAACGATCATAGCTTCAGTTGGACGGCCAACGTCGTCCAGGGAGGGCATGTCCTCTTTCTAGTCTCGCATGAGCAAGCATACAAAGACCGCCCGTCACCCGTCAATTATATCCACACTGACAGCACCAAGCCTGCGTGGCACTGGCCGATTGGAGATCAGGGCGATCAATACATTCTACTGATCAATAACGGGACGAACAGCGTGGCCGCAGACGTGCGTGTTGGCGAAAGCTGGCCTCAATTCAAGAATCAGAATGTTCAGGACGGACTCAATTTGATGATTATCGGATTCTTTGCAGCAGTTGTGGGCTGTGCGTCTTGGGCATGGCGAC
>Ga0315314_1002457_pt1 | contig 15251 bp, 11 predicted proteins | sample TDP9_MG_FD_203631 | JGI IMG/M metagenome (GOLD analysis project Ga0315314, IMG submission 203631) | Freshwater sediment microbial communities from Lake Towuti, South Sulawesi, Indonesia - TDP9 | ecosystem: Environmental > Aquatic > Freshwater > Lake > Sediment | place: Indonesia: South Sulawesi...
GCCTGAATAGTATGCCTTCTTCGGTGTCAACAGCTTCAAGCCTTGTCCCCTCTTCTATTCCGTACTTTGCTCGGAAACGGGCTGGGATCGTGGTCTGACCCTTACGAGTTACTACAACCTCTTTATTCATACTTATCACATATAGTACTAATCATAAGTACTACATAATAAGCCTTTATTTTTCCCAAAATATCAACTATCAAGACCCCGCGAAAATTACAAATCCCATAAAGACCACGGCGGTCTTTTTTTCTGCAAAATGACCACTATGGTCATTATGTCATCGTCCATTTTACGAAAGCACTCTTAATCCAGCCTTCTCGTATCAGCGTCGATGATCTCCATCCAATCTGTTGTCTATAGTAGAGTCTCAAGATTCTGAGTTCGAATCCCAGCAGCCCCACTCAGATTTTGAGAGTTTTAGAAAAGGGCGAGAAGGAATATTAGAGAAAGCGTGGCAATGATAGGGATAGGTGATCCGATATTACCTCAGCGATAATTGTTGACGGGCTTACAAAGGTCTTCGGAAAGACCGTTGCCGTGGACCACATCGCCTTTGAAGTGTCGGAGAGGATCGTGTTCGGCTTGTTGGGACCGAATGGAGCCGGTAAGACGACGACGCTGAGGATGCTCTCAACGGTGCTGAAGCCTACAGAGGGGAAGGCGACCGTCCTGGGATACGACATTCTGGAGAAGCCCCTCAGGATCCGGGAGAGTATCGGCGTTCTACCTGAGGATACGGGCCTATACGACAGATTGACCCCTGTAGAGACCCTGATCTTCTACGGGAAGCTCCATGGGATGGACCGCAGCGAGATCATGGGGAGGATAGACGAGCTACTCTCGATGATGGGCTTGGAAGCAAAACGGAACGACAAGATAGGAACCTTCTCCAAGGGGATGAAGCAGAAAGTAGCCCTGATGAGAGCCATCCTACACAGGCCAGACCTACTGTTCCTAGACGAGCCGACGGCAGGTCTCGACGTGATGAGCGCGAGAGATATAAGAGATTTTATTGCTAGGCAGGCAGCCGCAGGCAAGACGGTGGTCATCTCGACGCACAACATGTGGGAGGCACAGAAGCTGTGCCAAGAGGTGGGGGTAATCAATAAGGGAAAGATGGTGTCCGCGGGTACGATTAAAGACTTGGAGAGACTTACCCATGAGGAGACGCTTGAGGATATCTTCGTCCACCTGATTAAAGGGGAGGTGGCTGGTTGAAGAGGACAGGGATGATGGTTAGAATAGGGCTCTCGGCAAAGTCTCGGCTCGCCGTTATAGTTTGGAGGGAAGTCCTGGACGCCCTGAGGGACCGAAGAACCCTCATCACAGCAGCGATCCTCCCGATGCTGCTGATCCCCGTGAGCATAAACCTCCCCATGTTCTTCATATCGCCGAGGAGGAACCCGCCGGACATCGGGGTTCTCCAGCTTGACGCAGGAGCTGGCGGCTTCGCCGCCCTCATGAAAGGTATGGAGGAGCTGAGGGTGACGGACCTGGATCAGGGGCAGAACCTTACGAGACTGGTTGAGACCAACGAGTACGACGTGGTTGTGGTCATACCGAGTAACTTTACGGAGCTTATCAGAGACGAGAGGAAAGCGGTGATCCAGATCATATACGACGGCTCTAACCCACGCTCATCAACAGGCGTTAATCTAATTCAAGGTCTTGAGAGGGCCTATGCCCAGAGGATCGTTGAGGAGAGGATGAAGGAGAGAAAGATAGATCCCGAGTTGCTTCACCCGATAGAGGTTAACACGTTAAATGTGAAGGGTATAAGCCAAGCCCAGGCCACCGTGGGAATGTTGATTCCCTACTTCATAGGCCTGCTCTCAGTCTTGGCTGGGGCGAGCTTCGCCAGCGACACGACTGCTGGAGAGAAGGAGAGGAAGACCCTAGAAGCATTCTTGACGATGCCCGTGACGAGGCTGCAGATCCTCCTCGGCAAGTATCTTGGCGTCGTGATCCTATCGTTGATAGGCGTCTTCTTCCAGTTAGTCGGCATGTCCGTGGGAATGAGCGTCTACTTGACCCTTTTCTCAGAACTCCTCGGAGAGACGGCACAGCCCCTACACATCGATTTTACCAACTTCTCGGTCATCGCCCTCTTCTCGTTGATACTGAGCATGACGGGAAATGCTATACTGATGACGGTGTGCACCTTTGCAAAGAGCTTCAAGGAGGCTCAGCAGTACACCTCCGCCCTCATAACCGGATTCATAATACCCATGATGCTCATAATGTACCTCCCACCCGCGTTGATGTCAAGGATGCTTCTCCTACCAGTACTTGGACCTCTGATCATGATAAGGAACGCCGTATTCAACATATACACTCCTACCCAAACGCTTCTCTGTCTACTCTCATCCATAGTCTACCTCTCAGTCCTGCTCTTTGTGGCCCACAAAACCTTTTCAAGCGATAAAATACTCTTCAAAGTCTAATGAATCGACGACGACAAGACGTTAGGCATCGATAATAAAGACATCAACACCAAGATCAGATGACGATTGTTAGGCTGGTTTGCTTTCAACTCTGGTTGCGATTTTCAGCCTCCGCGTAGTCTCCTCCACTTCCCTAACCATCTTGCCCCTCTTTTCCAGGTTTTTCCCGATGATCTCGACCAAGGCGCTGCCCACTATGACCCCGTCCGCTCCGCTCTTGATTATGGTCTTGATATGCTCGGGCTTGGATATCCCGAAACCCACCGCCAAGGGTATCCGCTCTCTGGTGTATGGCAGAAACTTCTCAATCATCTCCACCGTCAAGTCTAAGACGCGTTCCCTCACCCCTGTGACGCCGAAAAGGGAGACGAGGTAGAGGAAGCCCGATGTGTAGTCGAGGATTCTAAGCAGCCTCTCCGTCGACGTAGAGGGCGCTGCGAGGAAGATCGTGTCTATCCCATGACCTTTGGCAACATCCCTATAATCATGCGCCTCTTCGATGGGTAGGTCGGGAACGATGACACCGTCGACTCCGCAGCCTTCTGCCAAGATGAAGAAGCTCTCCAAACCCATCCTGAAGATGGGATTATAGTAGGTCAAGAGCACGATCGGAACATCCCACCTCTCCTTGATCTTGGGAACCAGCTCCAGCACCATCCTAGGTGTGGTTCCCGCGCTAAGCGATCGAAAGGAGGCCGCCTGAATCACAGGACCATCGGCGATCGGGTCGGAGAAGGGGATTCCAAGCTCAACTATGTCGGCTCCGCCCTCAACTAGCGCGCCGACGACCTCGCATGTGCTGTTAGGGCTTGGGTCTCCCGCCATCACGTAGGCTATCAGCACTCCCTCGCCTCTCGCCCTCAGACGGTTGAACACGCCCTCTATCGCCCTCAACCTTCCACCCCCATGTAGTTGGCGACCACCTCGACATCCTTGTCGCCCCTGCCCGAGAGGGTGACCACCACTATCTGATCCCGTCCCATCCCGCGACCCAGCCTCATCGTAAAGGCAAGCGCGTGTGACGGTTCTAGGGCGGGAACTATCCCCTCGCTTCTCGACAACTCTAGGAAGGCGTTCACCGCCTCCTCATCGCTCGCTGTAGCGTAGCGCGCCCTCTTAACGGTATTCAGGAAAGAGTGCTCGGGCCCGACTCCCGGATAATCTAGCCCCGCAGAGACGCTGTGGGTGCTCTGTATCTGTCCCCACTCGTCTTGCAAGACATAGGTCAGCATCCCGTGGAAGACCCCCTCAGCCCCAGCGCATATGGAGGCAGCGTTCTTCCCTATCCCCATGCCTTCGCCACCCGCTTCAACACCATAAAATTCAACCTCGTCATGTAAGAAAGGATAGAAGGTGCCAATGGCATTGCTTCCACCGCCAACACACGCGACCAACGCGTCTGGAAGTCGCTTTTCTCTCAGTAGAATCTGTTCTTTAATCTCGCGGCCGATGACGCTCTGGAAATCCCTCACTATCATCGGGTAGGGATGGGGACCGACGACAGATCCTATGAGGTAATACGTCGTCTGTACATTGGCAACCCAGTCCCTCAAAGCCTCGTTTATGGCATCCTTCAACGTCCTAGAGCCAGACTCCACAGGATGGACTTCGGCGCCTAAGAGGCGCATCCTAAAAACGTTAAGTCGCTGCCGCCTCATGTCCTCCGAACCCATATATACCTCGGCCTTCAACCCGAGAGCAGCGCAAGCCATAGCCGTGGCTACGCCATGCTGCCCAGCTCCTGTCTCAGCGATGATCCTCCTCTTCCCCATCCTCTTTGCGAGGAGCGCTTGGCCGAGGGTATTATTGATCTTGTGAGCCCCGCCGTGGGCGAGGTCTTCGCGCTTCAGATATATCCTCGGCCCGCCAATCTTCCTTGTCAGATTCTCCGCGTAGTAGAGGGGGGTTGGCCTACCAGCGTACTCTGAAAGGAAGTACGCAAGTTCCCTCTTGAAATCTGCATCGACCTTAAGCTCGTTATATCCCTCCTCTAACTCCTCAAGGGCGGCCATAAGCGTTTCAGGAACGAATCTACCGCCGTATTTCCCATATTTCCCCTCAATCGGGTATCGACTAAAATCCATCATAAACCTCCTTGACATTCTTAATGAATCGAAGGACCTTATCAGCGTCCTTTCTTCCAGGACGCGATTCGACACCGCTAGAAACGTCGACAGCATAGGGCTGAACCACGCGTATAGCGTCGCCTACGTTTTCTGGCTTCAGCCCTCCGGACAAGATGAGGGGTCTAGAGCTTAATGCTTGCCTAAGTAGCCTAGACTTTTTCCAATCATGAAGCATGCCTGTTCCGCCGTATCTGTCCTGTACAAAGGTGTCTACCAACAGCGCATCGAACGGTTCTGCGTCCTCTACAACCCTTTTGAGCACGTTACTATCCCTCATCTGCGTAGCCTTTATCAGTTTTAGGTGTGCAAGGTTTTTCCGAATCACGGAAACATCTAGTTGGGCGTCTCCATGGATCTGTACAGCGTCTGGACACACGTACTCGCAGGCCTTTAGAAGGGAACACGTGCTCTCTGGGACGATCACCATCACGCCATCCACAAAAACTGGTACAAGCCGCATCAATTTTCTAGCCTCTTCCAGCGTTAAGCTCCTGGGAGAGGATGGGACATCCACAACGAACCCGACAGCGTCAGCACCCGCAGCTATGGCGGTCTTTAAATCTTCTTCGCATGTTATCCCACAGATCTTTACCTTGACCGATCTCATATCGCGTTCACGAGTTCCCTTACTTTTCCTTCAACGTCCGGCGCCGTCATGATGGAAGACCCCACCAGAAAGGCGTTTACACCATATTTGAGGAGGTAGCAGATGTCGGAGGGCGTCTCTATCCCGCTCTCGCTTATGACGAGTCTCCCTTGTGGGCTTATCTCCTCCATTATCCTCTTAGTCACGTCCACATCGACCCTCAGGTTTCGGAGGTCACGGTTATTTATCCCCACAAAGTCCACGTCGGTGTCCAAGGCCGAGGAGAACTCCTCAGCAGTATGAGCCTCCAGGAGCACTTCGAGCCTCTTCGAGTGGGCATACTCGATCATGGAGTTAAGATCGCTTTCACAATACCCCCTATCAAACAGTGTTTTTATCAGAAGAACAGCGTTGGCACCGATCTTGGAAGCGGCTTCAAGCTGTGCGGGGCTGACTATGAAGTCTTTCATTAGTAGGGGGAGTCTAACTTGTTTCCTCACCTTGATGAAGGAGTCAAGGGAGCCGCGGAAATAGTCCGGTTCCGTTAGGACAGAAATTCCAACAGCGCCACCGTCCCGCATGGCTGAGGCAACTTTTACGATGTCTATGTTCTCCCTAATCGCTCCGAGGGAGGGCGACACGGCCTTAGCCTCGGCTATTATCGGAACTCCCTTACACTCTTGAATGGCTTTCCTCAGGCTAGGCCTGCTCGGAGCAGCCTCTGCAACGTTGTAGTAGCCTCCATAAACTCTCTGCTTTGCTTGCTGAGCAAATCTGTCAAGGAAGTCAGCCATACTTGGACTTCAACTCCTCGAGCTTGGCAGGATCTCCATACGCCTTGACGAGTCGTTTCAGCTTTCTGTAGGCAGCACCGCTCTCAAGCGATTCGCGGGCTAATTCGAGGCCTTCGCTGAAGTTGGAGGCTTTATCACCAACGATGATGCCTGCTGCGGCATTGACTAAAACTATGTCCTTCTTTTGGCCGTCGACGAGACCACTAAGGATCTTGTAGCTGAGCTCGGCACCATACTCTACAGTGCCCCCTCTGATCTCCTCGACTCTGGCCCTCCTAAGGCCAAGCGATTCTGGAGAAAGGTCTAGAAGTGTAACGTTTCCCTCGTCCAGCCACGCGATGACTGTCTCCCCAGTTACGGAGATCTCATCAATCCCGTCAAGTCCATGGACGATCATCGCTTCTCTACAGCCGAGTTTCTTTAGAACCGGCGCCAACGTCTTTACTAAGACCTCATCGTAGACCCCTAAGAGTTGTGCATCGGCGTCTGCGGGGTTTGTTAAGGGCCCAAGGATATTAAAGACCGTTCGGATGCCTATCTCCCTTCTCGGTATAGCAGCGTACTTCATCGCTGGGTGAAATGTGGGGGCGAACATGAAGCCTATTCCGACGTCTTCTATGGCCTTCTCAACGATATGTGGCTCCGCGTTTAGATTAAGGCCGAGCCTCTCCATCACATCCGCGCTACCACACATACTGGTGACTGAGCGGTTCCCATGCTTGGCAACGCTGATTCCTGCACCGGCGGTGACGAAGGCGGCTATGGTGCTAACGTTGAACGTCTTTATACGGTCTCCTCCAGTTCCAACAATATCGATGAGTCTGCCCCCCACTTTAGGATGAATTCTACGGCAAAACGTCCTCATTACAGTGGCGAAGGCGGCGATCTCGTCAGCAGTTTCCCTCTTCATCCTCAACGCGGTTAAGAAGGCGGCGATCTGCGCATCTGAGGCTTTTCCAGACATAATCTCCTTCATAGCGTCACCTGCTTCTTCGTAGGACAAGTCTCTACCCTCAACGAGCTTCTGGATACACCCTCTGATCATCGTGCATAGCCCCCGTCGAGAAAGTTTTTCAAAATCTTCTTTCCCTCACCCGTCAAGATTGATTCGGGGTGGAATTGAATTCCCTCCATCGGGTAAGTGACGTGTCGAATGCCCATCACCTCTCTATCGTCTAGGGAGTAGGCTGATACTTCTAGACAGCTGGGAATTATGGTAGCGTTGCCAACTAGGGAGTGGTAACGCGTTGCCTCAAAGGGATTTGTTACGCCTCTAAAGATTCCTTTGCCGTCGTGAGCTATCGGACTTGTCTTCCCGTGCATAAGCCGTTTTGCTTGTACAATCTCTCCGCCGAAGACATGGATGATCCCTTGATTTCCGAGACAGACGCCCAACGTAGGGATTTTAACGCTCAACCGCCGCAGAATCTCGGAGCATACCCCAAAAAACCTCTGATCTTCAGGGCTTCCAGGGCCTGGGGAGATTATTATCCTGTCTGGTCGCAGCCTTCGTGCTTGACTGCATGTGATCTTGTCGTTCCTGTACACTACGGGCTTTCCACCCAATTCTCCCACATACTGTACGAGGTTGTAAACGAAGGAGTCATAGTTGTCGATTACAAGCGTTTTCACTTCAAACCCCTCCAGACACTTCTAGAGCTCTCATCAGGGCGCGGGCCTTATGGTCAGTTTCAGCCCATTCCCTCTCAGGAACAGAATCAGCGACTATCCCCGCGCCGACCTGGATGTGAGCCTTCTCACCCTCTGCGACGAGGGTTCTTATGGTGATCGCGAAGTCAGCGTTTCCATTGTATGAGAAATAGCCAACAGCGCCAGCGTATGCCCCCCTCTTCATGGGCTCTAACTCCTCAATTATCTCCATCGCCCTAACCTTTGGAGCGCCGGAAACGGTGCCCGCAGGGAAGATAGCCTTCAGCGCATCATAGCAGTCGCATTCATATCTTAGTTTACCGATAACTCTGGAGACAATGTGTTGTACATGGCTGTATTGATGGACTTCCATAAATTGGGGGACGTTGACGCTGCCAAACTTTGAGACCTTGCCTATGTCATTTCTTGCGAGGTCCACGAGCATTACATGTTCAGCCCTCTCCTTGGGGTCAGTCAACAACTCCCTCGCCAATGCAGCGTTTTTTTGGTTGTCACTGACATGTGGTCTGGTGCCTGCTATGGGGAATGTCTCGACGGTTCTTCTCTCAACTCTCATAAGCATCTCGGGGCTGGAACCTACGATATACCGCTTATCCATTTTTAGAAAATACATGTAGGGGGAGGGGTTGATTCTTCTAAGCGACTCGTAGAAGGCGGCTAAGTCGCCCTTTATGGTGAAGTTGTAGCGCTTTGAGAGGACGACCTGGATTATATCGCCAGATGCGATGTAGTCCTTTGCCTTTAAGACGGCTTTTTCAAACTCTTCCCGTGTCATATTTGACTTAGGTTCTGTATAATTTAATGGCGTGTAGTCGATGGATCTTCTTAACGACTCGCTAATCTCAGCGAGTCTATCCTCGTTGTAATGGTAGTAGAAGGCCTCCTTGTTCCTATGGTCGAATATTATGCCATCATCATACAGTGCTAACTCGATATCTGGGAAGCCTAAATCATCAATAGAAAGATCAGGAAGTTTCTCCCAGTAGCGGATAGCGTCATAGGAGACGTAGCCAACCGCCCCTCCAACGAACCTAAGGCCTCTGTAGGGCGAGGTATGCTCTGAGAGGATCTTCTTTATCTGTGGGAGAGGGTCGTCAACCTCTTCATGGACCTCGTCTCCTTTGATATTGGCTTCCAATTTTCCAGCGCGAACTTTAATGATCGTCATCGGATCGAATCCGATGAAGGAGTAGCGCGCAAGTTTTCTTGGGCCTTCCATGGACTCGAGTAGATGCGCATATCTGTATTTTCCGTAGATTTTTGAGAAGATTTCGAAAGGCTGATTAGCGAAGGGAAATTGTCTAATTTTCAATCTAGGAGATTGGTGTTGCCTAGCTTCGTGCTTCTGGCCAAAGATAATTCCCCATACGGCACCCTCGTATGCCCATTCCGTACTCTAATGAACTATTTAAGGATATTGTGTACATAAATATACATATAAAACAGTGTTGTTTTCAACTTTATTGAGCTGTCTGAGCGCGGAGGGCATTTGCGGTTAGATAGCCTCCAATAAATCTAGTATACGTCCCTATTTTTAGGTCTTAAAGGGAAAACAGGGGTGCTCGGGAAAGGCATTCTCAGATTTGCCTTATCGCAGGTTTCCCTGAACATGTTGAGCAGAATAGTTGTTGACGTTACTGGGATGGGAACTGGTCTAAGGGTGGCTTCAGATCGGTTGGGAGCGGGGAGACATACTTTACTCCTTGTTTAGCCTCCTCCCACTCCTCCTTCACCTTCTTCAGCAGAGAAGGCCTTGTGAGCGTATCCAACACGCAGGAGGCGATGGTCTTGGCCGCGAATATCAGGGATTTATGCGCGACACCAGACTTCCCCATGGCCACGATCTGCCAGGAGTGGCTGGGGATGCCGAGAACCCAGGTGGCCGTGCTGAACTCTATGGTGGGGGCCTGCCAGCTCACATCCCCCACATCCGTGGAGCCGCCCATCACCTCTCCCCTTCCCCACGGGTCGGGGACACTCCTGTCCATAACAACGCCGCGTAGGCTCTGCCAGTCCTCCCTCTTAGACCTCTTCAACTCCTCCACGATGGTCTCAGCAGGGATGGTCTCCTGCACCTCTCCGGCGAACTTCATCTCCTCCCTCGTGTAGGTGGGTGGGCCTATCTCCCGCATATTCTCCACCACAAGGTCGGCCATGCTCTTCAGGGGTAGAAGGTTGTAGCATCCCGTGAGAAGCCTACAGTCATGCGTGGTCCCAGTCATGAGGGCGGCGCCTTCAGCTATCTTCAGAATCCAGCCGTATATGTGCTCAACCTGCATCCGCTCGGGGGCCCTGACGTAATACCAGGAACGCGCGTATGCCGGAACCACGTTGGGAGCTCCACCCCCGTCCTCTATGATGTAATGGATCCTCGCCTCTTGAACGACGTGTTCGCGCATGAAGTTAACGCCAACATTCATAAGCTCGACAGCGTCGAGGGCGCTGCGCCCGAGATGGGGGGAACCGCCTGCATGGGAAGCCACTCCAAGGAACTGGAACTTGACCGAGTTCATCGCGTTGCTGCTCCTGAGCATGGCCGCGTTCATGGTTCCGGGATGATGGCTGAACACCGCGTCAACGCCGTTGAAGACGCCGTCCCTCATCATGAAGACCTTACCCACCAGCGTCTCCTCTGCGGGGCAGCCGAAGAACTTCACAGTCCCCTTAACGCCTTTCGCCTCCATCGCCTTGCTAACCGCGACCGCTGCGCCCATGCCCGAAGTGCCATGAACGTTGTGCCCACACCCGTGCCCAGGGGCTCCCTCGGTCACAGACTCCCTCTCGGGGAGAGGTTCCTGTGACAGGCCGGACAGCGCGTCATACTCACCCAGGACGCCTATGACTGGTTCACCCTCACCATAGGTCGCTACAAACGCCGTGGGCATGCCCGCGACGCCGCGCTCGACCTTGAAACCATTCCTCTCCAACTCACTTGCAAGCAACGCTGAAGACTTGAGCTCCTGCAGCCCCAGCTCAGCGTACTCCCAAATCCTATCGCTCACATCGGCTAAGCGAGATTTATTCTCCTCGATCCATCTTCGAGCATACTCCTTCGACACGTTAGACACCCCTTCAGATCGTTTCAATATTTTAAGCATAAACGGCTTATGAAGTTATCATAAGCAATATCTCAGAGAGGAATACTGTCAGTCGTGAGGGGTGATAAAACTAGGGAAGGGGTTGTTCTAGCCGTAGGCGAGGGTTATGTAGTGTAGCTCAACGATCCCAGCCCTGCTAACAAGCACACCGAGGTTCAAATACCTCACATTAGAGACCGTCGTCTCCCATGTCAGGATTGTTTCCACGTTATACGGCTCGGCCCAAGAGGAGATGAAGGAGGAGATGGTCGAGTTGGTCTCAGCCCAATCCACATCGCTGAGGTAGCTGATCGACTTCTCTTGAAAAGCCACGTCAGGGTTCAGCTGCTGCGGAGTCCTAACCGTGTAGCCCCGTCTCTTGAACTCGTCGATTACCTTTGTCTTGCGTGCTTCGGCGGTCAACTCGACGGTGGCGCCTACGAGGTTGAAGTAAGCCTTCTCAGAGGCTAAGCCAACCTCCTTCGCGTCGCCTGGATCGGTTATCACGTAGTAGCCAGCCTTCTGGGACATCGCGTCGACGACGACGATCATGGCGGGCGCTAGCGTTGTCTCGGTTTTGGCATAGTAGGGGACGAAGTAGTAGGGTCTGTTGTTGATTACGTACATCAGGATGTTGCCGCTCTCCCAGTTGGTGTGGAGGGTCAACTCGGTCTTTGTCGGAGCATAGTTGTTAATAGTATCTAAAGCCGTCTGCGGCCCGATCACCGCAACGCTTCCAGTTCTGAGTAGGAAGACATTGCCGATTTCCTCACCATTTAGGGCTACATACATACCTGCCAAGTTCTTTCCAGGAGAGCGATAGAATTCGACGAGGCGGACCGCAGCCCAATGGGTTGTGCCGTTGAGGTGAAAGATTACGTATCTCACGTCCTCAATCGCCCTTCCAGCAGCGCTGGTCGTCAACTCGAAGAAGTCGGTGCTCTGCTGCCAGTAATCAGGGTTAGAAACGTGATACGTGTTGTAGGAGTCGATCTGTCTCTCGAGGAGGAACTCAGGGTAACGTAGCTGAGATAGCAACCATCCAGGTACGGGTTGATCCCACTGAGGGTACATCCCTCGATAGAATTCTAGGACATAGTTATTCTCATCCCTTCCCAGTAAGTATCCTTGAATGCTTCCGTCATAGGCGTTTACTAGAACTATGGCGAACACTCTCCAATACCTATCCTTGTTGCTGGGGTAGTCCAAATACTCCGTGGGCATGCTTCTGTCGATGTAGACATAGAGGGAATGGTAGATGTTGCTGCCGTCCGATACGGTGTAAGGGTCATCGTCAAGGGTCAATCCGGGCAACAGGATCTGTGAGAGGCGCGTATCGATATCTCGCATGAAGAGCATATTTATCGGCACGGTCTCTCCTGTGCCAAAGTCTCCACGAGCGAAGTCCCACGCAAGCCTTTCCCGCCCGTAAAGCCCGGAGAAGAACCATAGCCTCTCAAAACCATCGAGAACATAATCATACTCTCCACTGTACGTCGCTGGCACAGAAGAGTCGGGAAGACGGGTCTCGGGAAAACCTGGAATACCTATGTAGACCATTGGTGAGGACTTGAACAAACCCGTTTCACCGTAGTATATGGCATAAGGCTTCTCGAGGTTGAACACCGACCTAATCGGCACGATCTCTCCGTTAGCCGCGTCTATGGCTAGGATGCGCTCAGAGTGGGTGATAAGCAGACGGGAGGAACGCCACTGGTCGGCGCCTGGAGGCATGACTATGGTTAGGGGCGCTATCCAATACTCTCTACCGTTCGCGTGGATGACATCGACCGCCAACTCCTTCGTGGGGAAGTCCATCCAGTTGACGCCTATGCTCGGCTTCAATCTAAACTGAGCGGCCACATCGTTGAAGACGCGGATTCTGCGCAGGATCTCAAGGTTTGTCCCTGTGTTTATCGCTGAGTCAACATCATCCTCCCTTATCGACTCGAGGCCTGTGGCCCATCGAGTGTATATGACGTTCGGAAGGTATTTGGGCTCCCAGAGATAATCTCTCCAACGCCCCTGCATCGCAGGCGCATACTGGACGGCGACGACGACTGGCCCGTACAGCAGACTTGCTGAGACGATGATTATGAGGAGGAGTAGGATAACTCTATTCCTGAAGATTCGGCTGATGCTCAGTTGAACCCAGCCGCTCTTCAGGCTCAGGAAGACCAGCAACACGGCCAGGATGACCATCGCGATCATGATGGTTCTCACGTAGAACGGTGTTGTCACGTCGAAGGTCTGCGTCGGTATCTGTAGAACATAGGGGATCAGGAGGAGTAGACCTACCCCAACGATGTCTCTGAAGAATCTGACGATCCTTCTCTCAAGCACCTCTAGAATGGCCGAGATCAGGAGGCGCGCACACCATATCCCCACGAAGATGAAGACTGGCGTCCTAACCCACATCAGGAACTCGAAGACAGGGGAGTTCGCTATCAGCCAATCCCCCAACTCAAACCCCTTAACAACCTCAGGTGCGAGGAGCCGAGTGTAGAGAACTGAGAGACACTTCTGCGCGAAACCCAGCCAGGTGATCTGCTGCGTTTCAACCCATCTCGCTATCATAAGATAGACTAGCGCCAGATTCTTTGCTATCATGGAGCCTATGACTAACGCTCCGAAGAGAAACTCCAAGAACTTCCAGAGTAGACCTCGCTTCAGGGAGATCCTGTCACCATAGGGTCCTCTTTTGACGCTTATCGGAAAGGGGCTCCCCTCATACTCCGACACCTGCCCCACGACGGCGTTGATCATGGCCCAGAACTTACTGTGGAGGTAGATCCTTCGCCTTCCCTGGGCGTCTTTCTCTATCGCTACTCTAGGGTCGCTCAGAGCGATCAGGAGGCCTACGGCGACGCAAGCGTAGAAGTAGTGGTTGTCGAGGAAGTTTATCCTCCACCAGTCCATCCCAGCCTTATTGAGGTACATCGACGTAAAGATCCTCACATCCAGCCACCAGTTCTCGAAGAGGATGAAGACCACGACGCCGATGATCGCTATAGGTATCACTATCCATCGACCGATCCTAGGCCTTCTGGGCTGGAAGGGAAACTCCCTGAACTCTGGGGGTATGTCCCTAGGTCTAGGCATGCGAGGCCTCCTTGAAATTATCAACGCGCCGGCGATGACGATAATGAAGGCGAAGAGGTAGAGTATCGGCGGGATGTCGAAGAAGCTTGATAGGGTCATGAGGATGAATAGCAGAAGCATGATCAGGGGTAGGATATTAGTTCTCTTCTCCATCATCGCCACTGCGATAAACAAGTGTCATGGATTGATTTAAACTTCGCTAAAGCCGCTCCGCGCCGCCAGTACCTCTCAAGCCGAACAACCCGTTCAAGTCCACCTCAAAGCCGACCGCGGGGTTCTCCAACCCCCACTCCTCGAGGACCATGGGGCTGACCTCACCGATGAAGCCGACTTCCCTGCCACCTACGGAGATCCTCCCCACACGACCCTCTATGAATGAGCCGTGGTCAGCCTCGTCCAAATCGTATCTCGCCCCAAGGTTGAGGAAGAAAGCATCTAAAACGGCCTTAATCTCGCTGAAACTGGCCTTGGAGTGGGTCGACATGCACGCGAGCTTCCTCACGTCGCTTACGCCTGTTCTGCTGGATCTGTCGAGGACAGCGCACTCAGCCACCTCAAATATCCTCTGGGGGTAGCTGATGTGAGTGTTGTTGCTCAGGAACTCCATGAGGCTTGGGATGAGCCATGAACGCAGACAGGTGAAGCGTTCAGTCATGGGGTTCGCGACCTCCACTACTCGTTCAGGTTCAAGGTCCATCTTGGTGAAGAGGTTTTGAGGGCTGGTCATGGAGAAGCTGAGGATCTCCTGGAACCCAAGCCCGATCATTATCTCTCTAACCGAGTCGGATAGGAGTTCTGAACTGCTTATCTCCCCAAACGTGGCCAACTGAGGCCAACGGGGCTCGATGTTGTTGTAGCCGTACATGATGGCGATGTCCTCGACGACGTCAACGGAATGCATGATGTCAACTCTGTAGCATGGAACCTTCACGAGGACCGACTCACCGTCAAGGGGATAAGCGTCATACCTCGCCCTCCTCAGAAACTTGATAACTTCCTCCATGCTCAGGCTCAAGCCTAAGACCTCACCGACAAGCTTCAGCTCAGCTTCGATCTCGGAGGTGGCGAGGCTCGGAGTAACTTCCTCACGCATCTCGGCGTAGGGGTAGATGACGCTGGTGGCGAGTATCTCCCCGCCCCTATCAGCAACTGATAACGTGACCAAAGTCAGCGTGTTGAGGACCGTTCGATGATCCGTTCCAGTGACTTCGATGAGTATGTCCCTAGTCTCTTCCGTGATCCTCCCCAAGTCATCGGAGTTTATTATTGGAGGGAAGGAGAGGACGCTTCCCTTAGCGTCGAGCAGGATAGGCCACTCCTTGAAGGCTTTGACTATGTGGCCGTACTCCAAACCCTTTGGATGAGCGTCCAGTATCTCTTTCAAGCTCATTCTGCGACTGCCCTCCAAGGGGACAAAGCTGATCTCTGTGGGCCCAGCGACCTTATAT
>Ga0315314_1002458_pt1 | contig 15248 bp, 19 predicted proteins | sample TDP9_MG_FD_203631 | JGI IMG/M metagenome (GOLD analysis project Ga0315314, IMG submission 203631) | Freshwater sediment microbial communities from Lake Towuti, South Sulawesi, Indonesia - TDP9 | ecosystem: Environmental > Aquatic > Freshwater > Lake > Sediment | place: Indonesia: South Sulawesi...
TCCGTATGCTCGGATGTCCTTGTAAAGAATGAACACCTCAGTTTCAGGTTTCCTCTTTTTGATGTATATCGCGTTCTTTATGGCTTCTGTGCAGCAGACTCTGGAACAGTACGGCCGTTTCTCCTCCCTCGAGCCGACACACTGGATCATAACAACCTTTCTGGCATGAAAGTCTCCGCTGAGAAGCTGTTCCATCCCTCTCTGGGTTATTATCTTCTCATTTTTTCCAAAGTGATAGTATCCATGGGGGATAAGCAGTTTGGCTCCAACTGCGATGACCGTCGCTCCGAACTCCAATTCCCGAATGTCTTCCTTGCAGCGTACCTTTGCCTTGAAGTTACCCGCATGTCCCTCCACCTCTTCGACCTCTGACTCAAGCATCACCGTAATCCTTGGATTGTTTTCTACCTTTTGAACAAGGTCTCCTACAATGTCCATTGTGTGGGTTCCATCTTGTATTCTGTCGATGTCCCACAGAAAACCGCCGAGTTTGTTACCCTTTTCGACAGGATAGACTTCGAATTCTTGGGCTGCGATGTCTAGACTTGCTGTCATTCCCGATACGCCGCCTCCAATAACGAGAACTTTTTGGTTCACCGGGATCAGTTGTCTTTGCAAGGGCTTCAATAGTTTTGCCTTGGCAATCGCCATCTCAATGAGAACCTTTGCCTTTTCTGTCGCTCTTTCTTTCTGTCTACGGTGCACCCATGAGCATTGTTCTCGGATGTTGCAGAACTCAAAAAGATATGGATTCAAACTCGCCTCCTTCAAAGTATTTTGGAACAGAGGTTCATGGGTCCTGGGTGTACAAGCAGCGACTATAAACCGGTTCAGTCGATGTTCTTTTATAGCTTCCTTAATGATCTCTTGAGCTTCTTTAGAACAAGTGTGAAGGTTCTCTTCGCAGTATACCACATTTTTCATCGATTTAATGTGTTTCACCACTTCTGGCACATCAATTACGCCACCGATGTTGACTCCGCAGCGGCAAACGAATACTCCTATCCTAGGTTCCTCATCTATCTCTATCTCGGGAGGAAACTCCTTTTCTACGGTCAACTGATTTCTGACAGACCAGAGGACCGACTTTGCTTTTGCAGCAGCACCACATGCTTGCGCCACGCAATCAGGTATGTCTTTGGGACCCTGTGCACATCCACAGACATATATGCCCTTGATGTTGGTTTCCAACGGACTTTCCAGTTTGGTGTCAACGTATCCATATTCGTTCAACTTCAAACCTAAAGTGCTACTCAGCATGTGCAATGTATTGGAAGGTTTCAGACCAACTGAAAGAACTACAAGATCGAGGTCAACGCTTTTGAACTGGTTGTCGTCTGGGTCTTCATAGAATAATGTGAGCATGTCGCTTCTTGGCTTACTCTTTACCTCGACATCTTTGCATCTGACGTATTTTATTCCCAACTCCTTAGCTCTGTTGGTGAATTCTTCGAAGCCCTTTCCATGGGCACGCAAGTCGATGAAGAAAATGGTGATGTCAAGCTCTGGGTCATGCTCTTTAGCAACAATCGCCTCTTTGGTTGCATACATGCAACATACTGCGGAACACAGTTCTCTGAACCTGCTGGGATCTCTTGATCCCACACATTGTATGAACGCTATCTTCTTGGGTTTTGATCCATCCGAAGGCTTGACTATTTCTCCTGTTGTTGGACCACTTGCGTTCATAACTCTTTCAAATTCCATTGAGGTAATAACGTTCTTATGGCGATAGTTATATGAGGCTTCAAGACTCGGATCATAGGTTTCTGCACCACAGGCAAGTATAATGCTTCCGACGTTAAGCTTAAACACCCTCTCCTTTTGATTATAATCTATGGCATGTAAACTGCAGGTTGTCTTGCATCTTCCGCAGGTGTTAGGGTCGGCACCAAGACAGCTTTTTCTATCAATCAAATAGCGTGTAGGAATTGCTTGAGGGACAGGAATGTAGATTGCTCTTCGCCAAGTGAGCTCCTGTTCAAATTCATTGGGAACCTCAACTGGACAGGCGTTTGTACAGTTCCCACAAGCACTACACTTTTCTGTAACATATCTGGGCTTCTGTCGTAATGTAATCTTGAAGTTTCCGATTTCTCCTTCAACTTTCACTATATCAGTGAGTGACAATATCTCGATGTTTGGATGCCGGGCAACTTCAACTAGTTTTGGTGATAGTATACAGATAGCACAGTCGTTCGTGGGGAATGTCTTGTCGAGCAGCAGCATCCTGCCTCCAATGGTGGGTCTTTCATCGATGAGATATACTTTGAAGCCAGATTCAGCGAGTTCATGAGCGGCGTAGATTCCAGAAACCCCACCGCCAACGACTGCAACAGCGCCCACTTTTTCCATAGAGCTTCACGACTAAAGTTTACCCAATTGAATTGATTACTGCATCAGGAGAAACAAGGTTCTTATGGAGCCCCAGTTTCTTCGGTTCAATTCCGAAGGACAGCCCCATAAGCTGCGTAAAGTAAAGGATTGGAATTTTATGTCCATCTGGACCAGTTTTGACTTTGCTGGTAAGGGTTTCAAGCGTCATGTGACAAAGAGGACATGTAACTAGAATGCATTGGGCCTCTCTCTGGTTTGCTTCCGTCAATATCTGTTCTGTTAATTTCAAAGCTATATTCCTATAGGTCATGAGGAGGCCGCCACCGCAGCATTTTGTCTTGCTGGTGAACTCAAGAGGTTCCCCTCCCAAAACAGAAACAATCTCATCAATAAGCGTCGGGTTGTCTGGGTCATCGGACTTTATGATCTTTGATGGTCTGACCGACAAACACCCATAATAAGAAACGGTTTTTAACCCGTTCAGTGGCTTTTTCACGCTTTCTCCTATATTCTCGAGTCCCACTTCTTTCCATATCAGATCCAAGAGATGTTCAATTTTGATTTCACGAAATTTGTAATTTAGTATTCTGCTTATCTTCTGTTTTAACTCCTCGTTACTAGACAACTTATGCTGAACCGTCAGAAGGTTGTTGAGACAGGCGTTGCATGCTACCACAAGTTTGTTGGATCTCTCGGACGCAATCTTTAGGTTTCTAGCAGGTAGAGCTGTAGAGAGAGTGGGATTGAGAGATGAAACTTCCAATGCTCCACAACAATTCCAATCCTCAATCTTAACCAACTCTATACCGAGTTGCTTGCAGACAACTTCTGCAGACAATTGATATTCTTTCGCCGTCGACTCCAGCGAACAACCCGGGTAATAAGAGACTTCCATATTGCATCACTCCGAGTCTTTGAAGACGCGCTGCAGATCGTCTAGTGCCTTGATTTTGTGTGGAGCCAGACCTATTTTCCCCTTCCGAAACATTTTCAAGCCAAGCGAAAAAAAAGACATTATGAATCCTAGATCCCTTCTGTTTAGCATGTACTTTGAGAGTAACCCAGCCTCGAACACTCTGCCGTAACTCTCAATACTGTCTTTGAATATTGAATCAAATCGGAATTGTGGCCCTTTGATTTTTATATTGCCTTTCTCTGCCTCTCTTACAGCCAAAATTCTCAGAGCCTCAATGACTTCCGCGAACTTTACATCTTGCGGGCAGCGTTCAAGGCAGGTGAGACAGTGGGCACACTTCCAGATCGTCTCACTTGAGAGGACCTCTTTTTTCATCCCGTAAAGAACCATTCTGATTATTCTTCTCGGGTTGTAAGTGTCGTCAACTCTTCTAACTGGGCATGAAACGGTGCATATGCCGCAATTAAAACAGAGTTTGATGTTTTGGCCACCTATTTCTTTCGACACTTCGTATTTGAAACTCGGATCAAGCTCTTCAAAATCTATAGTCGGCACCTCTCCGTTGACCATCTATTTCCTTCCATACCCAACTCGTTCGAGAAGCATACAAAATACTAACCCCTTTTTAATGTTTTTGATGGTTAATATCATACAAAAATCAGAAATCTTTCGATCTTTATTTACGGTAAAAATCTTTCGAAGATGATATTCTACTCGAAAACGTACAAGACTCTCTGTATATGTTGCACGCGGGGATGGACCTAATGACACCTCCCATGCTTTCTGAGGAACAATCTTCGGAAAAGATGTGTTCAAGTTTTATGCGGAAGGATCAGCTGTTTGCCGCAATCGCTTCTGATTTTTCGTGAGGTTCTTGATGAGGACCGCGCCGACGAGAGCGAACCAGAGAGACTCTTCTTCTTCCAGAATCACTGGCTAGTTCTTTAGAAACGGTCTCAATGGATGTCAATTTCTTTAGCGCTGTTAGCCAAGCTGCTGACCTCACATCGCTGTGAAATATCCAGTCCCTCCTTACTTTAATAGCTCTTTCGGGACAAACCTTCTGGCATGCAAAACAATACACACAAAAGTTAAGTGAGACCACGGGCTTGCCGTGTTCATCTAGCTGAGCTGCATGAGCGGGACATATGTCTACGCAGGCCATGCACCCTTCTGGGCATAGATTAGTATTCAACTGAACTGTTCCCATGAAAGGTTTTTTCACCAGTATAGCATGAAAGGGGCAAGCCGACTCACACCGCTTGCAGTATATGCAAAGTGATTCGTCGATCTGTACATCAATAATCGGTGTCTCTTTGTTTTTTGAACTTTTGGTCAATACATTGATTGCTCTAGTAGGGCACTGCTCTTGGCATCTGAACTTGCATTCGGGCTTACATTTTTCCTTTGCGACCTTGATCTCTTTCAACAAAACAGGAAAAGCCTCGTTTTTCACAATAGTGGCTATTTCTTCACCATCAATTTCCATTCCCAGCGCATCGAGAGGGCATATAGTTGCACACTCACCGCAAAGAATACAAGACTCAACATCAAAATCAATGGTAGGTTTTCTTGTTAAGCGCCCCGCGACTACCAGTGGTGGATTCCATCTAATGGCTTCCTTAGGGCAGTTCTCTGCGCACACACCGCATCCGTCGCACAAATTTCGGTTCAAGCGAAGCAGATATTCTCTTGTCAGAAGACTCCGTTTAAGCAGTATCTCACTTCTACTTCGTTGTCTAATAATTCCTCCGCTCAAGATACCCACCCCCTGAATCATCACCAATAAATACAATCGGGTTTCAGACGTTTAAATATTTATGATTTCCATTAAAAAAATAATATTATTTGTGATGAAAGGCGTTCTAACCATTCGCCAAGAAATGTTATTCTCATAACTTTTAATTATAACACGGTTATAATAAAAGTCAGTTCGCTAGTGGAGGGCGCGCGGGAAAAGCAACAAAGGAGGGATAATTTGGTTCCATTAGGGAAGGTAGTGTGTTTAGTCTCTGGCGGAATAGACTCTCCCGTTGCTGCTTGGTTAGTTATTAGGAAAGGTTACGTTCCCATATTCATCTATTATGACAATTATCCCTTCACCGGTGAAACCACTAAACACCGTGCTTTGGACACTATAAAGAAGCTGAGAGAATATTCTTGCGAACGCAGGCTGAAGATTCACGTAATTCCTCATGGTCCTGACTTGGTTGACATTTTGAGAAACTGCCCTAGGAGATTGACGTGCGTTCTTTGTCGAAGGATGATGTACCGACTGGCTGAGGGGGTGGCAAAAATGGAGGGAGCTGACGCCATAGTGACAGGAGAAATTATTGGTGAACACGCCAGTCAAACTTTAAGAAATTTACGTGTGGAAAACACGGCTGTAAAAGGCGTAAGTGTTTTGAGACCGCTGATAGCTATGGACAAACTGGAAGTAGAGCGTTTAGCGAGGAAAATTGGAACCTTTGAGGTGTCAACGAGACCAGGTCTTTGCTGTAGTGCTCCCCCCAAGTCGCCTCGAACTCGTGCAACTATGGAAGAGGTAGTGGAAGCTGAAGAAAAACTTGACGTAAAGTGTATGATAGAACGGGACATGGAGAATGCCGAGATCCTTGAAGTTTAAGTTTTTCGATAGGCAACATCACAAGGTGTCTCTCTATCCTTCTTCAACAAATTATGCGAATTTGCCCATTGCATTAGAGGTAGCGTCGCTCTTGCTAGTTCAACTCCCACATCCGTGAGTGAGTACTCGACTCGTGGAGGGATCTCCGCGTATGCTTCTCTTTTGATTAGACCGTATTTCTCAAGTTCCTTCAATCTATCTGAGAGGGTCTTTGAATTTATACCTGTGAGACCCTCCATTATTTCTTTGTATCTCACCTTCTCGTTGTTACCAATCATATTTATTATTAGTAGTGCCCACTTTTTTGCTAATAACATCCATAATTTCACTAAGAGGGCATACACACTTTTCTTTACTTTCTTTTTGGAAACTCACTCTATTAATCCACCTTGGCTTACCTTTCAGTTACTTGACAATATAAGTACTTGACTTTCTATATTCACTTGATTTAAAGTGACAAAGAGGTAAAAATATGGGACATAACATTGAAGTATTTACTGCCGGATGCCATCTGTGCAAAGAAACCATGGAAATTGTCCAGAAGGCCAAGTGCAGCGAATGCACCGTAACTGAGTACAACATTCTAGAAAAATGTGAAAGCGAGATTTGTTTGAAGAAGGCGAAGGAATACAGAATAAAAGCGGTTCCGACAATTGTTGTTGATGGGAAGATGACAATCGAAGGCAATCCAACTCCTAGACAAGTCAGAGAGGCTTTGAGACTATAATTCTTTAGTTGAAGCCCCAAGAGCTGTTAGTAGTTTCAGATATAAGGAATTGATTATCGCCCTCGAAGATAATACCTGTCGATACGGTTTTTAAATGATGGGATTAGTTCCTTTTGCGTACACCAACTGTTTAGGGTGGATTTAAGAAAAGTATTTATAAGCGTATTCGAATATATGAATAATATGATTAGTCAAAAATCATCTGCTGATCGTAGGATTTATCAGTTGCACGCTGACCTTTGCAAAACTCTCTCAAATCCTACCAGATTAGAGATTTTGAGTTTACTTCGGGATAGAGAGAAATCTGTTAGTGAGTTAACCTCCCTCATGGGTGTCCGTCAAGCTACTATATCCCAACACCTCGCGGTATTAAGACAAAGGACAGTAGTCGCCACCAGGAAAGAGGGGGTAAACATTTACTATAGAATTTCAAACCCAAAAATCATTGAGGCTTGCGATATCATAAGGGAAGTTTTGTTTGAACAGTTAACTGACATGGAAAAACTAGTTAAAGGGGCTGAAGGTGAGGCAAAGTGAGAATATTAATGCTCCATGTAGACCATTTTAGTTGCACCATCACTGAAAGGGGTAGGTCAAAGATCGTTGAAAACTTTGACCCCAGTTTCAAAACCATGAAAGTGGACGAAGGGCTTCTAGTTCTCGCCAGCGTTGAGAAACAAGACGAAACTAACCCTGAAAATGTATCAAGAAAAACTGTCGAGGAAATAGCTAAGCTCGCTCACCAACTCAAAGCGAATACAATAGTTCTCCATTCCTTCGCGCATCTATTCGGAGAACTAAGCAAGCCAGATGTGGCTATAAAGACAATGAAGCTCACGGAGGAAGGGCTTATTCAACGTGGCTTCAAAGTGATTAGGCCCCCCTTCGGATGGTTTAACACCTTAGAACTAAGGGCTAAAGGTCATCCATTATCGAGGGTGGCTAGAATAATTTCCTCAAACTGATGGAGGTGTTACGGTTGAAAACCTTAACTATCATCATCAACGATGCCCCCTACGGTGTTGAGAAGCCTTGGAACGCCCTAAGATTAGCTTCGGCTTCAGTATCGGAGGCCGTAAAGTTGGACGTCAATATCTTTCTCCTTGGAGACGCTGTTTTTCTTGCCAAAAAGGGGCAAAACCCGCCAGGAGGCTACTACAATTTGGAGGAAATGCTGGTGGATCTGATCGAAGATGGCGTAAAAGTTCAAGTTTGCGGCACATGTGCAAGGGCAAGAGGACTAGGCCAAGAGGATTTCGTTGAAGGCGTGGAGATGGGGACAATGCTGGGTCTTGCTAACTGGGTTAAAGAAAGCCATGTTGTTTTATCATTTTAAGGAAGGAGGTTTAAACATGAAGGGTAAATCTATTCTAATCCTTGGTGGCGGGGTTGGAGGACTAGTAGCCGCTAACGAGTTAAGGAAAAAGCTTGGAAAAGAGCATAGAGTTATAGTTATTGACAGGAAGAACCGTTACGAGTTTACTCCATCATTCCTTTGGCTCATGATGGGATGGAGGAAACCCCACCAAATCACAAAGGATCTAAGCCTATTAAACAAGAAAGGCATTGAATACATTAACAGTCAAGTGCTAAAAATTGACCCAGCCAACAGATTTGTGGAGACAAATGTTGAAGAACTAACTTATGACTACCTAATAATAGCCCTTGGCGCTGAACTAGCCCCTGAAACCTTACCTGACTTTTCCGGCGCCTTTTACGAGCTGGATGCAACAATGAAGCTCAGGGATGCTTTAAGGGCCTTTCCAGGTGGAAACCTAACCATCGGAGTTTCAAGCACACCCTTCAAATGCCCGGCAGCGCCTTACGAAGCAGCTCTTTTGCTGGACTACCATTTTCGGAAGAGAGGCATTCGAGACAAGGTCGATTTTCAGTTTTTTACTCCAGAAAAACTGCCTATGCCTGTTGCTGGTCCTGTGGTAGGTAATATGATAAAGCAGATGTTGGAGGCCCGCGGCATAAACTTCCATCCGAATTTTAAACCCACTTCCTTTGATGCGAGAAGGAAAAAGGTCTCCTTTGAAAATGGAGAGAAGATGAAATTTGACTTTCTCATAGCGGTACCTCCACATAGAAGTCCTGATCGAATTAAAGAGGCAGGTTTGACTGATGATGTAGGATGTATACCCGTCGATAAAAGGACCTTAAGAACACAGTACGATGATCTTTACGCCATCGGAGATGTCACTGCCATCAAGCTTTTCGATGGAATGATGCTACCTAAGGCTGGGGTCTTCGCTCACGCCCAAGCGGAAATCGTGGCTCATAATATAGCTGCCGAAATAAGAGGCGACGCAAAGCAAAAGGAGTTCGATGGAAAAGGCTACTGCTTCATAGAAACGGGTTTCGGAAAAGCTGGTTTCGCAACTGGCGACTTTTACACCGAACCAAGACAGGTGTATATAAAGAGACCCAGAGTCAGCAGAATATGGCACCTAGGGAAAATTCTATTCGAGAAATATTGGTTGTGGCGTTGGTTCTAGCCTAACCTACGGTCTGAACCCTTCATCCATACTTGCGGAGAGAGTGGGCAGTGAAGGATCTATGGCTTTACCTAATAATTGCGCAAAAACTTGGTCAGGTAGAAAGCATCTTGGATGTAGGCTGCGGTGATGGTAGCCTCGTTAACTTTTTGGCGGACGCGACCAAAAAGAAAGTTGTTGGACTCGATATCTCAGATTATGGGTTCAAAAAAGCATTCAAGGGCGCTAAGAAGACAGGTGTTCCAGACCTAGTTGAGTGTGTACGGGGTGATGCCCACAAAATCAGAGAGTACTTTAAAGACAGAAGATTTGAGGTTGTGACTATTACCTTCACGCTGCATCATATTCAATATCCTGAGTTTGCTTTAAGAGAAATTCAGGAGATCTTAGCCGATAAAGGACGTCTTATACTGGTTGACTTCATAGTAAAGAGGAGAAGGAGCATATGTCATCGGTTCACTTCAGATGAGCTTCAGAAAATGGTTGAAAGGGCGGGTTTTAAGAGCCTTAAAGTTGAGCAAGTAAAGCCAGATGTCCTACTCATTATGGCCAAAAAAGGGTAACCGACCCATAATAATGGTTTATACAGCCCATCCATTACCATCCGTGGTTGACCTCCCACCTACTGGAACTGAGTTGAGCCAGGATGAGCCTTTCGAGATGATTGAAACGACGAAGTATACTGGACCTTTCTATGCATCTATAACTCGGGTCATTATGTCAGTAAACGAGAAGCGGTGCTCAAAGCCGCCCCATATAACTTTCATTTAGTTGAAGCCCCGAGTGCTATTTGTAGTACGTCTTCTGCAATTGCTTCGGCTTCGCTTTTATCCAGAACGTTTTTGATCAGAATTCTTCCATCCTTCGAGAAGGTTACTTCAATTCCCTTGCAACTTTTTATGATTGTAATGTGGGGAGTGTAAACTACTAGTTCATATCCTGCTGTTGTTTCCAATAACTGCTTCAAGCGGGACATCGTGAAATAGATCTTTCGTTGAAGTTTCACCTCGTATGCAGCTTTGTCTGAACAAAGCTTGACAAGAAACGGTATTACAGACTTATGTTCATTCTCCATTAAAATCCCGACCTGCACAATAGTTGTCTTCATGGGGTGTTAGAAGTCTCTGAGACTAGCGCGCGCAATCTTACAAGCCCGCCATATAGCCGGTGATAACATATGCTATGCACAATAGTAGACCAGTGAACAGGTGTACGATAACTGTACCTGCATTCGCTGGAATAAGTTTTCGTGGGTCTTCGTAATTTCTTCTGGCAACATTCACTGCCTTTATGGCTAGTGGAATCGTAAGCAGCGAAAGCAACGTGGACACCTGCATCAGCGACAAAGAGACCCCCAAAAGTATTATAGCGTAGGTGGAAACCATGAGCATGCCATAAACATCTGCAGCTCTTTTTCTTCCAATTCTAGTTACCAGCGTCTTTTTTCCAGCTTTAGTGTCTGCGTAGTAGTCTGGAATTTCGTTTATCCAGAGCACTGCGAGAATCAATATTCCTATGGGAATGGATGCCACTATTGGTTCCAATGTGATGGTTTGTGTTTGTACGTAATAGCTTCCTATAACTACGAGTGGCCCTAAATTGAGGCCCACGATAAACTCACCAATCCCTCGTGGGGCCAATTGAGTTGTGTAGAAATATCCCGAAAAGACACCCATAAGGCCGAGAACGACAATAACCCACCCTCGAGTTAGAGCAAGGAATACCCCGATAAGGCCGGCAAGGGCAAAGGAAACTAAGGCCGCTATGTACACCTTTCTGGGATTCAGAACACCTCCGGGAAGCAAGCCGCTTCCGCCACTGAATGGTGAACTAAAATCTGTGTTGACTAAATCGCATCCGCTCTTGTAGTCAAAATAATCATTTGCAAGATTTGTTCCAGCATTTACGCACACTGCGCTTATCAAACTCAAGACAAAATACGTTAGGTCAAAAGTTCTTAACGAAAACCAAGCTACTGTAGTGCCAAGGAATACGGGTATCAAAACTGCCGTAAAAAAGGGGGCTCTGAGTTCCTTGATCCATACAAGAAATTTAGATGTCTTCTTTTCAGATTTCCCTGACAGTTTCCATCCCTCTGATGTGGCATATTTTGCGTTTATTGTAATGAGCAAAAACATATTAAATGTTATTGTAGAGGAAGCTTTCCGGGAGACTCGTGTTCAAAGAAGACTTTTGAGATTGCGCGCTAGTCTGTTAAGAAATTAATTAGAGAAATCTTTTTTTGAGTAGCGAAGATGCCATCGAACACTCCTTTTTCTACAATCATCCATTAATATATGTGTGCTGTATGGATCTAACACGCGCTTTTCTTACCTCCGACCACGTAATTTTGCATTAGTTTGAAAGAATTATACCAAGTATCAGGAAAGAGTGTTACTATTAATGAACTTCTGTTTTCCTTAGCAATTTTTCTTGCAGCAAAATAATTGAGGCCTGATGATGTTCCTACAGGGTACCCTTTTTCCCAAAGATATTTTGTGGTTTCAAAAGCATCCTTATCAGCAATTTCCATCCAATCATCAATTAAATTTTTATTTCTTCTAATTATCGCTGGTTCGAGGGACTCTTCAAAGTTTCTTAATCCATGGATGTGATGATCTTTCTGTGGAGTGGCGATGACACTCTGAACGTCTAGGCTTTGTCTTTTCACATAGCGTGCAATTCCCACGATTGATCCGCCTGTACCAGCTCCTAGAACAATTCTTTTAACTTTTCCTTTGGTCTGTTTCCAGATTTCAGGTCCTGTACCTTCCTCGTGGGCTCTTATATTATCTGCGTTGCTGTACTGGTCCAGCCATATTTTGTTTGGATCTTCCAAAAACATGTCCTTGACCTTTACTATTGCGCCATCTTGCTCATCCCTTCGTGGGCAGTATCCATCGGGAGTTTTTTCGACGGTTGCACCACTTTCTTTAATTCTTCTATAAGTTTCTTCGCCGACGATACTCGGTATCACAATTGTTATTTTTAAACCAAAGAATCTACCAGCGTTTCCGTATGCTATCCCTAGATTTCCAGAAGAGGCCTCAATGAATACAACATTATCTGAAATTATTTCGCCTCTTTTTATCGCCCCTTCTAACATATAGACTGCTGCTCTGTCCTTAACAGAACGGCTCAAAGGATTATAGTATTCAAGTTTTGCGTAGATAGGGCTCCCATTAACATTGTCAACGTGTACTAATGGGGTGTTGCCAATCTTTTGCTTAAGGTGGTGTATTTTTTGAATATGGACACTAGAAGAGGTGGAATAGATGGAATTAAGTGAGTGCTTTCGGGCTTGAGCAAACTAACTCACCACTCAATTCCAGTCTCCCTCGATTTATTATTATTATAGTTATCATAAATATATAGTCGGATATTTAAATCTAGCGAGAACATCACCGTTTTAAGGTGAAGCGGAACATCCTAACTGCAAGTTGCGAAAGCAGGATAGGATTCAGCAATTCATTGACGCAGAAAGGATGTTGGCACTTCTTCTCTTATCACTTTTAACAAGGTGTTTATGGTAGACAATGACTTAGCAGAAAACCTCGGGTTCAGATAAAGTTTCTTCCAAGGTTCTACTTTGATACGCCGTTTCATGAACGTGGAGATAGGGTTTAATTCACCTTGAAAGTTCTTTCTAGCCACGTCATAGTCACTTGTGACAGTGAAGTCGGGCTTCTTTCCTAGAGGTATCTCTGTTCCAATACTAAAGTGTGTCAGCTCTCCTTGATCGAGTTCTATATATACTGTGACTTGTTCGCTGCCATACAGCTCTTTCAGGTTCTGTGGGAGCTTCTCGATTGTATATGCAAGGCTTAGACTAAATTCAGATGCTTGTGCCATGACATTTTCGTCTGTAGCCTTTGCTTGTTCAATTGCAGCAACAGCTTTTCTGATCCACTCTTTTGACAGGAACATATATTCGGTTGCCTCTTTTTGGTAACTCATCTCCCGACAACCCTCACAATCTTTAAGTATAACAGTGTTATAAACATAACGCCGTTATGCAAAATGGTGATCGTAAATGTCCAAAATCAACCCAATTAAAGAGGTCAAAAAGGATCACCAGAAAGTGAGAGATGTTCTCTTGGATTTCATGGATGCCATTAGGAAACGCGACGTAACGAAATCTGTTGAGCTTTTGCTGATATTGGACAAACTAGGTGGTCCTCACTTCCGTATGGAAGAAGAAACGATGTATAAAACCTTGAAAAAATTCTATGGCGATGAGTACTACCAACGCTTGCTCGAAGAGCACGATCGGGTCATAAGAACTGCAAAAGAAATAGGTGAAACCCTCGGCAAGGGCGAAATAACGACTGAAGAAGCTACAAAACTCATCAGGCTTATTCAAAGTGAGATTCTGCCTCATCCGATAACCTGCAGCGGACTCGAAATGATGATGGAGAAACTTACCCCCGAAGAGCTCAGCGAAATAGCGGAAAACTTCATAGAAGCCCGAAAAGCTGATGTCCCATTACTCGAATGGGCATCTACTATCAGGGGTCGGGAGGTATGACCCAGTGCGAGCAAGGAAAAGTCGCCATTATCATTAACAGCGCTTCTTATGATAGGGTGGCTTACGCACTCACAATAGCTTCCACATCGGCAGCAGTTGGCAAGGAAGTGCACGTTTTATTCACTTATGGAGCAATCTCTAGGCTATTGAAGGGGAAGGCTGATGAGATAGGAGAGGAAACTGACACATGGATCAGAGAGCACGTCACTTTGGGATCACTGAGTGCTGCTATTCCAAAAATCTCGGAGTTATTAAATAACCTAAAAAAGTTTGGTGGTACGATTTACACGTGTGTTTCAGCGATGGCACTACATAACATCATGAAGAATGAGCTAACAGAGGAAGTTGACGAAGTAACCAGCATAACAGCGTTCCTTGAGAAAGTGGAAGGCGCCTCGGTGATGTTTTACGTGTAGTTTCGGATGTGTGTGAACAAACCATTTTTCCCAAGAGTCCCCTCATAGGGAAACATAAATCTTTCACGAGACTTAGAGTGATTTCAAAGCACTTAATCCTTGACTCTTCTTGCTTTCCAGATATCTCCAACAAAGTACGAGGTTGGAAGCGTAAACATTATGTTGCAAAAAACTATGAGCGATATGACCACGTTATATGGATAGGATTGAGGAACCACCAAGCAGAGGACTGGCAAGAACATGGAGGCGAAAACGCCGGAGAGAAACATCATTCTTTTCCTCCATCTTGCCACCTTGTCGAAGGAATGTCGATCTACCTTGATACCTAGCACCGGTACGGGAATCTTACCGATGGATTTTATCAGCCTTCTAAGACCTGTCCTTCCTGTAAAATAATAAGAAAAATTGATCCCAAGAAGCTTTCCAACTATAAAATGGCACAGGGTGTGTGGGAAAAACCAAAGCGCAAAGAACGCAACTAGGGTGAAGATCATACGAACTAAGGGCATAACATACGTTGCGAAGTACAATAGGACCAAGCCTAATATGGTGCCAGACAAAGTTATGGCATGTCCAACACGAAGTCTCATTTCGTGGTTCCATCTGCACGCACTATATTCCTAGACGAATTGTTCCATTGATAACTTAAAAAATATTTAAGCTGTTACCGATATTTATGTTTGTGCAAAAATCTAACATTTATTTGGAATACGAAATTCCGCTCGCGATGAGGGCCTCTGTAATTCCGATAGAGAACTTAGAAGAAAAACTTACAAAAGATGTAACAGAAGATCCAACAGAGCTAAAAGAATTAATATACAGATACGACGCGGCAGTTCCTATTGGTATAACAAGAGACTATATCGATAAGCGCGGATTTGACACCTTCAAATCTTTAAGAGAAATAGTCCAGAATACGCTGGACGAAGTTGAGCTGATAACTGGAAAACCGGATGTTAACATCGAGAAGAATAGCTTTGGTACATGGATAATTGATAAAGGAAGAGGACTAAGTGTAGATGCATTATCGATAGGTAGCACAAACAAGGAGTGTTGGATGCGAGGATATTACGGCGAAGGTTTGAAGCTCGCTACCGCTTACTTCACTTTAAAAGATATCCCTGTGTATATATTCACAAAAAATAACGTTTTTAAGTTTGTAGCAATGCCAAAAGAGTCGGAAAATCCCAGAATATT
>Ga0315314_1002459_pt1 | contig 15247 bp, 24 predicted proteins | sample TDP9_MG_FD_203631 | JGI IMG/M metagenome (GOLD analysis project Ga0315314, IMG submission 203631) | Freshwater sediment microbial communities from Lake Towuti, South Sulawesi, Indonesia - TDP9 | ecosystem: Environmental > Aquatic > Freshwater > Lake > Sediment | place: Indonesia: South Sulawesi...
GGCGGGGGCACAAGCAGGCGACGAGCAAAAAGCGGACAAGCAGAAAAAGAAGCAACGAGCCCACAAGCAGGATAAAAGCAAGGTATAACCGTAATACCATGCTACAAAAACTATAACTCAAAATGGACGAGAGGTGTCCAGGTCTCAAAAATGAGTAACGAAGTAGTGAGACTTAAGACAAGACACAAAAACTTAAATTCAACAACCGTAATATCGTTATACATCTGTCTTCTTAACCCAGAAGCAGACAAGCAAAAAAAAGAGGTGAACAACAAAAATGGTAAAACTCAAAACAGAAATAGCCGAATCACAACCCGAACCAAAAGAAGGCACAATATACACAATAGGCGAATGCGAACTCATAACAACACAAGTCCGCAGCTACAAAGGGCTCCGTGTAGCCATGAAAGCAGAAGACGGCACCGAAGTAGTCACCGTCCTCTGGATGCGAGATGTAGCAGGAGAAAAAAGCAAGCTGGGCTCCTTCATATCAGCCCTGGGTGATGACACCGACGCATGGGAAGGCAAAAAGATTCGGTTTGTTGCATGGCGAGAAGGAAACCGAAAAATCGAGGTGCTACAATAAAATGGCAACCGAAAGCAAATACCAACATGAAATCAACAAATTCGTAGAAGCAATACGCAAAGTAGCAAAAGAAATAGAACCAAACCTGCAAATCAAAGACCAACAAATCACTGGGATAATAATAATACAATTCCCAGCAGACCACCACCAAACATCAGAAATCCTAACAACAGTCTTGGGAAAAGTGTGCTTCAGACACTCAATGGAATTTATGGCAGAGAAATACGCAGATGAAAATAAAGGAGACAACCCACTTGCAACATAAACGACAATTCCAAACCGCCGCACAACGGCGGACTTTCTACGACCGCAAGATACTACACCCAGGGTACAGCCGAACCATAAACATGGGACGCATAATACCCAAAACATGGCAATACGTCCGCTTAGAAGTCCTCGAAAAAACCGACCGCACCATAACCCTAACAATCACAAAACTATACGGAGAAGGCAAAGATGCACCAGATACGCAAACTAATAAAAGAAATAGACAAAACCCATAAAGGCTTGGGAGCCATGATAGCAATAAACATAATCGCATCCAAAGCAAAACTATTCATATTGAACATCGCTCCAAGTGGATGCGGCAAAAGCGTCACCACAGACACCGTCACAGCAATCCTAGGAGAAACAGCAAACAAATACACAAGCCTCACCTTAGCGGGCATTAAGCACTTAATGAAAGAACTTGAGCAATACGCAGGACACATCCTAATAGACGACCTTGGAAGCGAAAAAAGCCAATGGAGCCGCATCAGCACAGTAACCGTCCTCGCAAGCCTCATCCACACACACTTCGTAGACAAGATAACCCAAGCTGGGCGCATCAGAGTAATGAACTTCTACGGCTCCGCCAGCGTAAACATACAACCCGTCCTAATGAACGGCATCGTAGCAGACGAAGATTGGATAGCAGTAATACGAGACAAGGCATTAAGATACTACCACCTAATACGCCCAACAAACCCAAAACCCCTCACCCGCACACCAAACATTGAACTACACATACCAATCCAAGAAGTAATGCACCCACAACAAAAAGGCAAACTATGGCACCAGCTGGTAGCCATAGGCTTAACACAATGGTCTTATGCCCGTGTCAAAGAACACATGCCAAAACTCCTCAAGGCTATGGCTGCGGTAGACGGACGCACACACACCAACGCAGAAGACTACCGCTTACTAATCAAACTACTAAAACCCATGCAACTTGAACGATACGTGCTTGAAAGCTACGGATTTGAATCTGGGCGCACATTCGACAACAACGCCTACTGCATACTCGTAGAATTAGCCAGCCACGGTAATCCACCACTCGAAACCATAAGCGAAGACTACAAAATAAGCCCAAACACAGTAACACGCCTTGCACAGAGCGCACAAATCTGGTGCTGGATAAAATCTAATTCCCCAAAGCGGCTTATGCCAACCGAGCAAACAGAAAAAATACTAAAAACAGTGGGGGTGAACCAAAAATGGTAAAGTTCAGCGAGGTATTTGAATACCTCGGCAGAAAAGAAAGCGATATGACCTGTGATTGCTGCAAAAATATGCATAATGTGGTGTACATCTTCAAGTACAAAGGCGGTGTGGCTTTGTTATGCGAATCTTGCAAGGAATTCTTAGAGGAGTTGTTTGACTAATGAGCGCACTTGAAACACTCGCAAAACAAGCACAAGCCTTACGAGGCTTCGAGCACATGCAAGCCATCAAAGCACTCCGCAGCTACATGAACCTAACCCCAGAAGAGGAGATAATCCGCCACATAAATATGATAACCGACATAGACATCCTACGCACACTACAAGAAGCAGGCATGAGAAGAGACACATGGAAAGCAATAGTATCCCGCATGAACCTACTCATCAAAGAAAAACAAGGGGGTGAATAGATGAAAGCAAAACTATTCTGGGGACCACCAGCATCAGTAATCGTAGCATTCAACCAGTGGGCAAAAGGCAAAGCACTAAGCAGAGACGTAATAATACACTCCTTCACAGGACCAAGCGCAGACCTTCAAGCAGGCGGTGCTGACCTCTACATAATCGTCTATCACCCAGAAGATAAAAGCTGGGATAAAACAGAAATAGCACCAGCATTAGTGCCAGGACAACCACATGAAGGAGAAAAAAGCATAGTTGAGGCGATGAATGAACTATGATAATCCGCATACGCATACTAAACTGGAGATTCACCCTAACCTTCGCACCCGTAGTAAACGTAATCGGCGTAAACTCAAAGCTCCCTGGTGATAAGCATATAATCATGTGGGACTTTGACGATATCCCGCTGGATACAGTCGCAGCTGAACTTGAAATAGTGCAACTAATATACGAACTACCAAACATATACATACTCAGCAGCGGAGCACCAAACCACTACATAGCATACTGTTTCCATAGATGCAAATGGCGAGACAGCATAGAAATAGTCGCAGCAACCCCCTCAGTAGATGCCAGCTTCTTCAAATACGGCGTATACCGTGAACATTGGACACTAAGGGTATCGCCCAAAGAAGGCAGAAAACCCCAACTCGCATATACCCTCAAAAGCCAAAAACGTGAAACAGCCAACATCAGCGAGCTAAACTCATGGGTAAAGGATGTGCAAAGGCAAAAACCGAGTAAACTCCTTTCCGACATTATCAGCCATTCAGATAGCCATAAGAATTCCCCCATGAACGTGGCAAGTCTGAACACACCCGCCCAAAATATGAGACACTTGCTGACAAGGCACCAATGAGGAAGTATGAAATAAATGTGTCCAAAACCAGCAGATGAACGATACGCAGAATGGCTTGAACGCATGGACATACCCATAGAAGCAACCAAAGACATAGAAACCTTCAAAAATTGGTTAAGAGAAGAAGCAGGTATAACAGAAGAACTACAAGTAAGCGCACTCTGGGACGCAACAGAAAAAGAATACAACCTCGAAGAACACGGCATAAGAGCAATAACCATAACATACCCATGGGGCAGAGAACTACGCTACGGAGTGCAAGGACTCCCTGGTCTCTGGGGCTGGGAATCAGTCCAGGAGATAATGAGGGAAGAAGAATGAGCGCAGCACACAAGAAATACGTCCGAGAACAAAAGGCTTATGATGACAAGCAGCAAACAACGCTAAACCCAAAATCCCCATCTTTTATCCAAGAAAAGCAGCAATCAAAGACTGACATAACCGACCAATACACAGGCGAATACCTATGCCCATTCTGCTTACACTATGACAAAATAGAAGCCTACCTAATAAGCACATCTAAAGGATACCACAAAGGGCTTGGCTTATGCCCAGAATGCGAAAATAAAATGCGCCTGGAATCACTCACAGCAGAAATGACACCAGAACAATACGCAGAATTCATGTACGGATACTCAGCAAGCGGCGGATGGCAAAAGGTTAAATGGGAAAAATGGAAACAACGCATGAACAACATAGGCTGGACAGAACGATTTTGGCTAAGATACAAGCAACTAAAAGGCGATAATACACACGAAACATACCAACAATACATGGAACGAACACAAGCAGAATGGGCAAAAGAGCAAGGATTGGTGCCAGAATGATACTTGACGCAACAGCAGGAAACCGCACAATATACGAAAAACGCAACTGCGAAAACATAATCTACATTGACATGGAGCGTGAGCTCAACACTAAACCCACACTTTTCGCTGATAATACGCTAACACCCTTCCGAGACCAAACCTTCGACACAATCCTGTACGACCCGCCATTTGATTATGGCGATAAACCTTTTGACCATCACTTTCAGCGGCTTGCAATCCATAAAGAATATATCCGTCATAAACCCTTCTGCACGACATATTATGGCTGGGACAAATACAAAACACTACAAGAGCTAATAGTGCACATTTACAAGGCACAAAAAGAATTCTACCGCATACTAAAAGATGACGGCTTAGTATGGGTAAAATGGGGCGAACTAATAATGCCCGCCAACCGCATAATAGCCATATTCGCTAATTGGGACTTACTCATGCAAATCCACGTAACAGACCCAACGCACACGTTTGGCAAAACTAAGACCTATTGGATGATGTTCAGCAAAAAAAGGGAAAAAGAAGTGCAGACAACGCTCCTATAAGCCCTTCTCAATGATAATCTGCCGCATCCTCTGCTCCACTCTATTAAGCTCCAGCGCAGTGTCGCTAATCTCCTGCTCTTTTTCTGGCGTTTTCTTCAGCTCCTCTAACCGTGCTTTCAGCCTTTTTTGTTGCGCTTCAAGACTTATTAGCTCATCTGGCACATCTGCCCATTTCTCGCCACGAGCCTTCTTATACTGCTCCGTCACTCGCCGCATTTCCCAATACCCATCTGGGTCTCCAGCAGCCACCACTTTATTGATAGCTAAGAGGTAATACGCTTCGTTTTTGTCGTATCCTATGCCTTGTAGTAGGTCTGCTGCTTGTGTTAATGTTAAGACCATGTTCTTTGCGCCTTTGAGTATCTCAGCTTTGGTTAGGTCTTTTTCTTTGGCTAATCTGCTCACCTGGTATTCGTATTGTGTCTTGTCTATCAGTAGTTTAGCGTGAAACTCATCCATGCCTATTTTCTTTAGCGCAGTCATTATTTGCTCTGTGTTGATGTATCCGCCCTCGTAAAGTCGTGCAAGGATTGGAAACTCAAAGTCCAGCTTAGTCATTAATGTGAGCAATCCAGCTTGCTCATCAGTATAGCCGTCAAGCGTGTAATTGTAGAATATGTCGTCCTCATTAAATATCTGGTAATTATACAGTTTCCTCGCATCGCTTACTGTGTAGTTTTTAACTGCTCCTATTGGTGCCTTTGGTTTGGTGTACACTTCGGTTAGTAGTTTAGCCGCTTCTGCTGTGTATCCCATTGTTTTTAGTCCTTCGGTGAATTGGTCTTTGGTTATTAGCTTGTAGTTGAAGAGGTTTGTCATTTGTGCTATTGTATAGTCTCTGGGCTTAACTTCTTTAGCTTCAGCTTCTGCTTTAGCTTTTTCTCGTATAGCTCTGTCAATAGCGATGTTTATTCTTTCATCTGTCCAAAACAGCTTCCTTAACAGCTCTCTTGCCTTATCCTCATCTATGATGCCTATTTTGAAAGCTGTTAGCGCTTCGCTGCCGCTTACTGTTCTACCTTCTAAGTCTGTTGTGGGCTTTATTGCCCTGTCATGGTAAAGATGGGCTCTTGTAACCCATAAGCTGATGGCTGCTTCTGGGGTAGTTAGCTCCTTTAGTCCTTTAATGAATGCTTCCTCGTCTATCCGCTCATCACCAAAGGCATACATTAGCTCTGTGCGCACACTATTCCGCTCAGCCTCAGTCCTATAAGCAACCATTGCTTCTGTGGCTTTTTTAGCATCAGCTGGACTTAATCCGCCCCAACGCCTAAACCTCTCAATGTCTGCTTCTGTGTAAACGCCTACGTCCCAGCCATAACCCATTTCACGTATGCTTGGTGGCAGATAGGCTACATTGATTATGTCTTGCCTGTCATCGGGGTGAATGTCCGCAATCTTGAGCATATGCTCCAATTTGGCAACATCCCAAAGCCCACGGCGGTAATTGTCAAACATAAGCCCAACGGGTATTCGTGTCCAATGTGCGTACCAATAATGCTCAGTTGATTCAGCACTCAAGCCCATCTTACCAGCCCAACTTACCATCTCACTGTACTGCTTTTCTGGGTCATGGTCGAGATAGGCTTCTCGTACAGCGAACCTTATCAAGTCGTCAATGGGCGGTATTACAGTTCTTAGCTTCAGCATAGTGTCGGTTACTTCGGGCGGTATCTGGTTACGTTGCATCCAAAACGTGAAAGTAGCATCATCAATGTCGCCCCTTCTAAGTAGCGCTAATGCCGTGCCAAAGTCTGGAAACCGCAGTTGCGCTTCAGCCCATGCGTCAGACCATGCTGGTTCTAACCCAAAGATTCCCATTACATTGGTAAACGCCTCTGTGCTAATTATCGCCTTACTCATCATCTCAGCAAGACGATACGGCTCTGGATACTGAACCGCAAGCATACCAACCCTATTAACCATATCATCCGTGAACCTGTACCACTTTAATGTGCCTGCTAATGTGTCCCAATTAATCATCTTGCGCCTGTACATTTCAAGCAGCGAATCTATTGGTGGCTGTCTTATCCATGAGCCTTCAAGTTCATCTTTGAACGTGTCATCCCAGCCGTTTTGGTGCAAGTAGTTCTTGTAATTTGCTTCTGTCATAACTCCTATTCTGTACATAAACCATGCTGCTTCTGCGTTTGGTATGTTTGGTCTCCAATGGTCATTAGCCCATCGTGCAAGGTATGGGTCAAGCCCAATAGCCTTTATCATGCCATAATAAGCCTGCGATAATGCGTGCAAACCAGAGATTTGTTCAAATAGGCTTGCGTGAACGCCGCCTACACCTTGCGCAATACCTGCTTTTATGGCTCCAATTACTAATTGCCAATCCACGACCAGCGTATCAGCGATAGGAATGTACATATCCTCAACGCTTACTGCCCTCATGTTATCAACAATACTCCAGAGCCTATAAACATAAGGGCTCACGTTTCCGCTTAGGGTATCAAGTGTCGCACCTGCTGCAGCTTGAAGCAGACTTGAAACAATACCTGTTGCTGCGCCACCAACATTACCAACTATCCCCGCCATACCACCGCCTGCGCCGAATTCTTTGAAAGCCATTACTTCCCAATATGGCTCTGCTGGCATCTTTACTCACCTCGCTCCTCTGGTTTAAACTCAAACTTAGGTATTGTTGGTAGTTTAGGCTTTTCAGCCTCAGTGGTTGCTGAAAGTGCTTGCTTAACCGCCTCTAAATCAACTGTAACGCTTAGCTTCTTTTCTGGTAGAGCTTGGAGCTGCTTTGACACTTCGCTAATCGCATCGTAAAGGTCAAGCCCTAAATTGCCCAGCCCTATAAGGAGACTGTTCGTGGTTTCCAGCTCCTCAGCTACCTTGTTCAGCGATTCCGCAATCTGGTTAAATACACTTTGGTTTTTTTTACTCATGCTTTCACCTCAGTTAATTATCCCAAAAAAAGGGGAAGATGGTGGGCTTAGTGCCCTTCTGGTTTTTGGTAGCCCAAGAATGTCAGTATATACGTGATGACTTATATGGCAGCGAAGGATAGGAATGTTAGCCATTCTGTGTCTGTTGGCATTCTTCCTGTTTGTGTTATAGCGTACACTTGAACTGCTATGCCTTCAAGTAACAGCAGTATAGCAATAACTATTACTTTGGCTACCGATGGGTCTAATGTTGTTTTAAGTCCCAACTTTACGTTTCACCCCCTGCAAGCCGAACCTTGACAATATCTTGCTGAGTATGGCTTGACCTTGATGCTTAAGTATTGATGCAAAAATTAGCCCATCCATTATGGGTGCTATAACTATGCCATAAGTTATTTGTAGCGCAGCATAGTCCGTGTAAAGCGTTACTGTAATAGGCTCGCCTATGTAGAGTTCTGCCATGTATGCTCCAAATCTTATCCATGTGCTTGAATAAAAGTATGAGCTGCCGTTTCCTAAGCTTTTTGTGTATTTAGTGTTGGTTGTTGGAAGGTTTGTTACCCAGTCTTCCCATGCGGTTGCTTTGTACACTTGTAACTTGTTTACTCCAGTCATGTTTGCCTCGTAGCCTTTCCAAATGCAAGTTATGTCTGTGATGTTTTCGTATCCGCTTGTGTTAAACTTGAATAGGTGAGCTACGTTAGCGTATCTTGTAGCAATTGTTACTGATGCTGAATGGCTTGCATAAACAGCGTTCTCTGTTTGTACATTAGTGTACTCTGTTGCTGTAAACTCTACTGTTGCATTATCTGGGCTTGTGTAAGGTGTTGAAGAATTGTTTACTGCTTCTCTGAAAGCCTCATTCACTGTATCATCTGGTGTTAGCGTTGCTACGGGGTCAAGTATCCACGTGTTACGGAATTGACCATTAGGTAAGCGTTCATGTTTTATGAGTATGAAGTCGCCGTTGCGTTTATACTTCTTGGTATAGGATGTAGCCTTTAACATTTGTAGCACCACTACTGTTTAGGTAGAAGGCTGCGTCTGCTGCTCCTTGATTATTACAGCCTATTAAGTTTGAAACATACACACCAGCTGTTATGCGCATATAGTATATTGTTCCTGCTGCTCCAAACCTATAGCCTATATCCACAGCTGCGCTATGTTCAATACTTATAAATTTAAGTCTGATTGCCTTGCCAGATGCTGGTGTAATTAGTGCTGATGAGTTTCCGTTGAGTGCAGCTATGCTTATCTGTAATGGTGTAGCAATAGCATCTATGCTGCTTATTGTTCGGTCTTTAGCTGCTTGGGTGACAGTAACAGCATCACTTGTTGTTAATGTCCTTATCTGCCTTCCATCATAAGATACTCCATCTTTTCTAAGCTCAACTAATAAATCATAACTTGAAGCATGCTGTCTAAAGCTTTGATTAGCGCTGCCAAAAGGTATAATGTATAATTTATTGCCATATGACTGAATAGCTGTACCTTCACTGCCTGCTATTTGAACAACATTAGCCACCCATGTTAAAAGCTCTTTAGTGGTTACACGTTGCTGTAGTTTATCAAGGTTTCCATAGGCTGTAATAGCATCAGCTGATGTTAATGCTCTTATATTCAGCTCTTCTGTTATTGTCCAATTGCGGTTTCTGGGGTCTATTATTGCTCCGCCGTAAACTATTGCTGCGTGTAATGGGTTAGTTAAGCCTATGGCTGAGTTTAAGTATTTTGTTATGTTTGCTGCTACACTTATTTCTCCAACGCTCATCGCTCCAATATCTACTTTGAAGCGGTCATTAATAGCATCATACGCTATTGCTGGGTTCTCAATACTTATTGGCGCACACCCTGCAATAGTTGGGCTTATAAAATCTACGCCCAAAATTTGGCGCAAGTCCACTCTTACAACTGCTGGATAGTCGCCTGGCGGTGTTACTATGATTATTCGTTTTTCATAGTCTGGTAGGTCGCCTGCCATGTTATGTTACACTCCTATATCGCTGTGATATGCGCATGTTGGGTCAGTTTCACTTGCGAGCACACAGTCAATCTCGGTTTTTTCAATGCCAGAAAAGTCAAGGTATATGTCAAAAGCGTTTATGTCCTCATTTGGATTATCAATAGTTAATGTTATTTCAAGGTTGCTGTCAAGCCATACATTAATTGTTGCTCCAGCGCCTTTATGGGTTTCTATTTCAACACAATGCCAACCAGCTGTAACTTGTGTTGTGCCATCATAAGCATTGCCAAGATAATCTGTAAGCCTTAAAACCCTATTTACTCCATCTGCGTTAATACCAACATCGCCAATAATGTATGATGCTGTTGCTACGCTTAGGAGTGCCCGTATTATAGATTCGGGCGGGTCATGGAAGTAAACCCATGCTCTTAGGAAGTATCCAGCTACGGGGCTGGCTAATTCGTGGCGTAGTATTGATAAACCGATACCGTTAGCGCTTTGTGCAGCGTAGCTTCCATGATGAACGGGTGTTGTTACTATTTGCACTTGGCTTGTGGAAGTCCATTTGCTTAGGTCTCCTGTTTCAAAGCCATCATAGAATTCTGGTATAAATGCGGGTGCTTTTAGCCACCAGAATGGGTGTAGTTTAGTTGTCATTTCCCATCCCCAGCTTATCCAGAAACTTGTAGAACGCTCTTGTTAAAGCGCCTACGCCTGCTTGTTCTTCAAGCTTAACCTCTATACGCACTGTTACTGTGTGGTTGTAATCTGTGCTTGGTGAGCATCCTATAAACTTTATCTTGTATGGCTTATCCACTATTTCTGCTCCTGTTTCTGTTGGTATTGTCTCATCATCTCCTGTTACCCATTCATCCTCAGTTAGCGGCACGAGTTGTAATGATTCTAAAAAAAGGCGGATTTTAACCATTCCATGGCATCCTGCTGGGAACTTTATGTCTACACGTGTTATTACTCCTTTTGGCAGTTTTAACCATTGTTTCTTTGGAGCTGCCTCTTGCGTGTTGGCAGTTATTGTTATGTCCCAGACGTAAAACATGGTTTGGTCACGGCTGGTATGTTACAGTGTGCTGATGTGTTGCGTTTTGTGGTAGCTTGTCTATGATATTGGTTTTTATCCATGCTTCTATTGCATCAAAGTCAGCGCCGCTAATCGTTGGTTTTACGAGCTCTACTGTTATGTTGGCTGTGACTTTTGCCAAGTTAGCACCACTCTCCGTTTGCTCGGAGTTTCATTTTTTCGCCGTTGGCAACGTCTGAAAAGTATGCGTAGTAGTATTGTCCTTCTCTGAGGTACACTTCGCCTATCCAGTGTCCGAAGCCGCTTGTTTTTGCTGGTGCTTTAGTTTCAAGCGGTATGTAAGCGTGTCCATTCCAATAGCCAAGTTCCACGTATTCGGTTGTTGCTAGGTTTTCAAATGATGCTGATAGCTGAGTTAGTCTAAGCACTTCGCCTGTCTTTAGTCTTTTGCCTCTTATGTAGCCATCGTCTCCTGTGCGGAATACCACATCTTTTTCAAATTGGTGTACTATTGTTTCACTCATAGTTTATCACTTTATTTGCCTTTCTGGTAGAAAAAAGGGGGTGCGGTTGCAATGACCGCTTTGTTTAAGCGAATTCTGCTGGTCCTTGTCCGATTGGCTTTTCGAGGATGATGCGGTGTGTGTTGTCGTCCTTGTAGCCGTACCATTCGATTTCGACTGGCTTGTAAGCGTCTAGGTTCAAGTAGGTGGGTTCTTCATCGTCTGGTAGGTAGAAGGGCAGCTCGAAGGTGTGGAATAGTCCTACGCCATGGATAAGTAGCTGCTCAAAGTTGGTTGTGCCCACGAAGCCCATCTTTTGGAATCTATCCCGCTGGTCTTCAAATTGTGGCATTGTTGTGTCTGCTGTTGCGTCTGCGTTGCCAAATGCTGTTGCGAGGACTTCTGCCCAGTGGAAGTCCATGTATCGTGTTGTGCTAGGATAGTTTTTGAGCTGAGAGAACCCTATGCCTAGCCTTCTGTGCTCGTCTCTCATTAGGTCTCTTGGGCGGTGGTCGAAGATGGTTAGAGCGCGGTCTTTGAACCATAGTTTCCAATTGTAGCTGTCGCCTGCTGGGTCTTGTGCTACTGCGGCTGTTGAAGCGGTTAGGTCGGGGTCGAGTTGAATCATTAATGAGCGGAGCAGTCCTTTTGTTGGTAGCTTGGGGCGTACGTAGTCGCCGTCTGCGTCTGGTTTGTCTGCTTCGTATTCCCACTGCTTCAAGAATTTGGGGTGTGCTTCTACGGTGTCTTCGATTGTGCATAGTCTTGTTTCCATGTTGAGGCTGCCAGCTGTGATGTAGCTTGTTGTGTAGTCGTTGGTCACCTTAAGCTCAACCTTGTCCCATTTGCTTAGGTCAAGTGCGTATTTGCCGTCTCTGTATCGTCTGCCGAAGAATAGTGGGATGAGTAGGTCTTGGCTTTTGCTGTTGTATTCGTTATGCTTGAATGGTGGTAGATGCCCCATTTTGCGGTAGGCTTTTGCGATGGCGCATTGTCCTGTCATGCTGAATAGTGTTTTGTCTGTGTCGCCGATGACCTCTATTTTTGTGAGGTGGTGCCAGATGGTTGCTGGGCTGTTTGATGCGAGGTCTGCTGCGTTTGTTACTCGGAAGTATAGGCTTAGGCTATCAAGGATGCCTGTGTCTGGAAGTTCAACAGTGTGTGTGGATGCCAGCGTTGAGGCTTTGGCTTTTTCAAACCGCTGCTCTTTGAAGTACATTGGCTAAATGTCCTCCGTAGCGGTTTATACTTTGCCTGCGCCTCTTCGCCATTGCTCCACAACGGGGACTAATCTGTTGTTGATGTTTGCTCGCCAGTCGGTTGTTTTTGGCGGTAGTGCTGCGACCTTTGATGCTACGGTGTCGTACACGGGACCCCAATTGGATGTCCATTTATCTAGGGCGCCTCGTATTCTTTCGCCGATGATTGGTGCGCCTTTGTTGGCTGCTGCTGTTCGCCACTCTTCATTAGACATCTTGGCGATTTCTTTCTGTCTTGTTTTTGCTGCCATTGCTTTGCTTACGCCGTCTGCGTAGTTCTTTTCTGCGGCGTCTGATTTGGCTGGTGTTAGCCAGTCTGCTTTGCTTACGCCAGACCTGTAGCGGTCTGGTATGTATCCGATGCTTGCTTCGAAGTTTGCTCTTGCTTCTTCCTTTGTTTTGAGTACCATGACTTTTTTCTCCTTTAGGCGGTTAGAGTATGGGGTTAATTGAAGATTTAAGTTTTAGGTGTATGGTTGTATTGTAGTAGTGGTGTTGTTTGTTAGAAAACTTGTTAGTTGAACTGTGGGTTATTATTATTATTATTATTATTGGTTATTACACAAAGTTTATATTTGACTTTGACGTATCTGGTCCCAGTGGAAGGAGCTCCGAAAAAATGGATAAAAGAAGGATGTTGGCGTATTCAGCGTTTGCCGCATCGCTACTCTTATCAGCAGCTACTGTTCTGTTAGGGTATTATCCGCCCTTCTTCAGACGGTAATGCGAGGTGTGGTGCGGTGAACGCTTTTAAATCCCTTCTTTTTTCTATTGGGCGCTGGTGGGATACTTATAAGTTTGTGATTAGCTTAGGTTTGTTTGGTGGGGCTTTGGGCGAGGCTATTGTGTTGGCTTATTCTGGTACGCTGTGGGGTGTGTTTCCGCTTGCAAGTGGGGCTTTTCTTGTTTGGTTTATGTATGACCGTGTGCAGGCTAATGCTGGTAAGGCTCAGAGGACGCCTGAGTGTATTTCTCAGCATCGTATTGACCTTGCCAGAGAGGAGTATTTTAATCTTCCTTCTGTTCGGTGTCTTGCTGTGCAGGTTCAGTTTGGTCTGGAGCCTGAGCGGGAGTAGCTTCTTTTTCTGCGGCTTGTCTGGTTTCTTCTTCGAATTCTTCATAAGCCTTACGTTCTTTTATCCATTCGAGGAGTAGGATGGCGTTTAGGTTTACGTCTATGATTTTTTTTTCGTAGTAGTATTTGTCGTTGATTGCGTCGTATTGTTTGTCTATCATGCCTATTTCTATGCTTTTTAGGTCCCAGTGTGTGTCTATTAGGGTGCCGAGGTTGCCTTTGTAGTTGCGTAGGACTAAGCGGACTTGTTGTCCTACTCTGCTGACGTAATACTTTACTTCTGGTGGGACCCAGCCCCATAGGTTTCTCCACATTTTGCATTCTTCTCGCAGCTCTGTTAGCTTCATTTTGCTTATTTCTGGCATTGGTCCTTTTAGCAAATAAGTTTCTGGGCTGCTCATTTTAGTTCACCTATTATTTCTTGCACCACTTTACATTTGCCATTTGGTACTGCGCATATACATAATCCATGTTTTCTTAGTACCCAGCATATTTCTGCTTGTTTGCTCATTTGTGTCTCGACCTGTGAAATTATATGTCTTGTGGAGATATAAAAAGTATTCGTCCCGTTTTGAGTTGTAGTTTTTGTCGCACCGTATTACCATTATACCCTAGCTTTAACGTGAGTTTACGGTTTGCGTTTATGTGGGCTGGCTGGCTGTGTGGGCTGAAAAATGTCTAAGTCATTTGTATTTGTGTTCGACAGATGAGGAGCAAGGTTTATATGTCGGGCTGAGTAAGATGTTTTGTGTTGAGGTGTGTATGAAATGAGTGAAAGTAAAACGAGGCTGAGTGAGGCGTTTGCAGTGTTGTATCGTGAAAGTGATGATAGGTCAAAAGTGTGTTGGTTTATTGTTGAGATGGACACTGAGCACAAGACTAAATATTGTCATGTTTGGCTGATATTACGTAAATTAAAGCATATGGGTGAGGTGAAAAGAGTATGAGCAACTTTAGTAAGGATGAGATGACGAGACTTAGACAAAAAGTCGCTGTTGATGTGTGTATCAGTCACCCGAAAGTGTTTGATGCTGTGTTGATTACTGCGCCGACTTATTTAGAGCCGAAAGAAAGAGATTACTATGTTGTTGTTGATGCGTTAATGAAGCTTGAGCCGTCAATAAAACATATACTATCATACTATCATAAACGTGAAAGGCGGGGCTGAATCAGTAATACACAATGTTTATAAGTCACGCTGCGTATAGTATATTGTGTAGGAAGGTGAAACAAGAATGAAGTCGAACCTAAAAAGTGAAGATTTCCTTCGGTTGGCTGAGTTAATACGGGGCGAGAATAATCCTGAGATAAAGTTTCAGAATCCAGATGGCTGGAGAAGTCCCAATTCACAGTAACCTGGTAAGAACAAATATGAAGGTTACAGGTGGTGATAACTGAAAATGAAAGTGAAGGCATTAACGAAGGAAGAAGCTGCGGAGATACTCGAGAAACATCCGACACGTGCTAAGGGGCAGTGGACACAGATTTTTGAACGTGTCAAAAAGACGGGTCAGCCTGTTGAGGTTTCGGACCTGAGCAAGGGCAGTATTGCAGGCGCTGCGAGAAAAGCGAAAGAGTTGGGTTTGCCTTATCGGGCGTTTTACAAGGACGGTAGGTTTCTTGTTTTGCCGCCTGAGAAGCCTGCTAAGTAACACTGCCAGGTGTTCGGCGTGTGACAACTTGAGGTTCGCCAAGTTTTGAGCCGAAGTTTGGCGAATCTTTATTTTTTTGTTGTTGCGTGCCGTTCTCTGTTTTTTTGTTGCTTGGTTGGTCGGTGTTTGTTGCGTCTTGTTGTGCTCTGCGGTGCT
>Ga0315314_1002460_pt1 | contig 15246 bp, 15 predicted proteins | sample TDP9_MG_FD_203631 | JGI IMG/M metagenome (GOLD analysis project Ga0315314, IMG submission 203631) | Freshwater sediment microbial communities from Lake Towuti, South Sulawesi, Indonesia - TDP9 | ecosystem: Environmental > Aquatic > Freshwater > Lake > Sediment | place: Indonesia: South Sulawesi...
CCTACGACCTGCCGATCCTGGTCGTCATCTTCAATAACCAGTGCTGGGGGCAGTCCGCAGGACGACGGAAGGGCTTTTCCCGAAGGGGTGGGCGAAAAAGACCGGGTCTTTCCCCTTCAGTGATTTCAAGCCGTCTCCGGCGTCCGAGAAAATTGTCGAGGCCCATGGCGGGTATGGGGAGCGGGTAGAGAGACCCCAGCAGGCGCGGCCGGCCCTGGGGCGCGCGCTGAAGGCGGTGCAAGAGGAAGGACGGCAGGCGGTCCTCAATGTGATCTGCAAGCAGGACTGATGGGCACGGCTCGAACGCGCTGTCGTCGGCTGTGCGGTGACACGCTCTGGACGTTGATGCCACCATCGGGGAGGGAAACATGAGCATGTCGGAGGGCGGCGGGATCGCGAGGAGGATCAGTCAGGATCCCTTCGCCAAGAGGATGGGAATTGAGCTTCAGGAGTTGCGACCGGGGTACAGCCGCGTGAGCATGACGCTCAGGCAAGACATGCTCAACTTCCACGGGATTCCGCACGGCGGGGCGATCTTCAGCCTGGCTGACGCCGCGTTTGCCGCGGCCTCCAATTCCCACGGGCAGACGGCTGTCGCCCTGAGCATGACGATTCAGTACCTGGCGGCGGCCGAACCCGGATCACACCTGGTGGCTGAGGCCCAGGAACTCCGCAAAGGCTACCGGTCCGGCTTCTACCAGATTGCGGTCAGGAAAGAGACGGGGGATCTCATCGCCTCCTGCCAGGCCGTGGTGTACCGGAAGCAGGAATTCTTCGTCGAGAGCATTCCCGAGTCTTAACCACAGATTTCGTAGGTTCCGCAGATTTCTCAAACGGAACAGTCGAACCGCCGAACCGCCGAACGGTGTGGCCTAAGGAGTATCGCGCGCAGATGGAGATGCTGACAGAGATGCTGAACCATTATCTGAAGCCGGGGAGGATGCTTTCGTACAACGCAGACTGAGCGGAATCGTGCTGTCGCACCATCTTCTGGGCGAGGCTGCCGGGGGCGGGCCCCGGAATCCGGAGGCAGGCATGAGCGGGCTTCACTACGAGATCGCGCCGGAAATCTTCGAGCGGTTCCCCGGCTATGTGCGGGGCGTGGTGGTCGCCCATGGGGTGCGCAACGGGCCGGCGCCGGAGGCGCTGGTGGCGATGCTCCGAGAGGCGGAAGCATCGGTGCGGGAGCGGTTGAGCCTGGAGGGATTGGCGGAGCATCCCCGGATCAAGTCCTGGCGGGAGGCCTACCGGGTCTTTGGGGCCAGGCCCAGCGAGTTCCGCTCGTCCATCGAGGCGCTGGCCCGCCGTGCCCTGCGGAACGAGCCGCTCCCGTCCATCAACACCCTGGTGGATGTCGGCACCATCATCTCCCTGCGGCACCTGACCCCGGTGGGCGGCCATGCCATCGACGTCTGCACGATGGACATCGCACTGCGGCTGGCGACCGGTAAAGAGACGTTCGTCCCCTTCGGCTCGGATACACCAGAGCAGGCGCTCCCCGGCGAGGTGATCTTCGCGGAGGGCGACACCATCCTGACGCGGCGCTGGACCTGGCGGCAGGCCAACCACACCCTGACCCTCCCGGAGACCACGGCGGTCGAGTTCAACGTCGATGGCCTCCCGCCCGTCGCGCCTTCAGAGGTCGAGCAGGCCTGCGCCGAGATCCAGGAGCTGGCCGAGCGCTTCTGCGGCGGCCACCTCCGCCGAGCCCTCCTCACGCCATCCCACCCTCGGATGCCTCTCACGCCGTAGCTGCGGATCGAATTGACTAGGGGCTGAGGGATGCGGGCGGTAGGGCAGTGGGGTCTGTGGAAAACATTGTCTTTGGACCACCGTACCTCTTTACAGGCGAGGATCTCCAGCGTGGTCCGTTCGTGGAGGGCGCCTAAGCAGGTGCGGAACGCCGCACGGTCCTGCGCATCCTGGAAGATGGTGCGACGCTCGAGTCCCTGGAGTATGACGTGGTGGAGACTGTCCGGCGTATCCAGGCGCGGGCCACGCCACATACCTTGAAGCCTCCCTGCCATCCTGTCATGAGCAAGTATAACTTGTATCCATCGTCCCCTATTCGTCCCCCGATTAGGCTGTCCCGTATCGCAGGACCAGAGGCATGGACAGGGTGAACAGGCCGAGCAAGCAGAGGGCGAGAGAGAACGAAGCCATCTCTGCGAGATATCCGATGCCTGGCGGGATCGCCCCTGCGCCCACAAGCGACCCCGCAATCGTCACGATGGACACTGCCAGCCCCCGAAGGTTGGCGGGGAAGATCTGCGAGACCATGGAAAACGCCGCCGGGAAGAAACAGGCCACCGAGGCCGATTGAAGGAACACCAGGACCGCCGTTACCACGCGACCGTGGACCAGTCCGAGGAGCACCGTCAGGATCCCCATGATGGAGAGAAAGATGGTCAGGGCCCGCCTGTGACCAATTCGATCCGTGACCAGGCCTGAGAAGAAGATCATCGCGATGCCGGGAACGCGGGACAAGCCCACGATGGCATTCGCGAGACCCCGCTCCATGCCGATCTCGCTGACCAGGAAGAGCGGCATCATCATGTAGAACCCAAGACTGACCCCGATCGCATCGACGAAGAGCATGGCAGCAATCCAGAGCGATGAATCGCGCAAAAGCTGGCGCATGGTCCCGAAGTTCGGTGGTTCGGACTTGTGGGTTCCACCCCGCCCGAACATCTGAAAGCAGCCACCTGCAAGGATAGCCAGAACACCCAAAACCGCCAGCACTCCACGCCAGGATAGAATCCTCAGTAGTGCCTCCGCAAAAAGTGGTGCGGCGATGAAGCCAAGGTTTGGGGCCAGCTCGTGGACCGCAATCGCCTTCCCCCATTGCTCCCGAGGGATTTCCTCCGTGATCGTAGCCATACCGGAAGGCAGGTAGAGGCCGGCCGAGGTCCCGAGCAACACAAGCCCCACCCGCATCCCGGCCATGGAGGTTGATCCAGACATGGCGAGCAGAACCATGCCCAGCGCTGTGGTCGAAAGCAAGATTGTGCGCCGGTGGTTTATCCGGCACGACACAAAGCCCGTCACCAGCAGGCCGAGGCAGTAGCCGACCTGGATCAGCAAGAAGAGGGATCCGGCCTCTCCGTGGCCCAGGCCCAGCTCCTGCTCGAGGAGCGGCAAGAGTGGGGAGAGCACCACGCGGGAGGTGAAATTCAAGGTGAAGATGATGACGAGGAATAGGATGGCCGACAGGGGAAATGCAACAATGTTTCTCACCCCGGAATGCGCGTCGTGTCGATCTACTGGTTCAGGCATCCCTTGGACCCCGACGACAGAAACTACTCGGCGATCCCGAGTTGACGCGAACAGTTTCTTGCGGGAACAGGCGAAAAGCTTGGGGGACGGGAGGAAAAGTGGCGATGGTTACGCTGAACGTCTCGCAGTGGGGTCAGTGGTAGAAGCTGGAGATACCACGGGCGGGGTCGCCCCGCCCGTGGCGATGCATCCACAGTGGAATCCTAGGTTTGAGCCTCGGCCGGGCGCATTGTGCGAGCCTTGGTGAAGGCCTGTAGCGCGTCCCAGGCCAGGAACAGCGCCAGAATCACCAGGGCGAACCCGATCGCTGCTGCCACCAGGTTGCCGAAGATGAAAGCGGCCTTGAGCGCCGGGTCGAAAGCGAACATGAAGGACACCCATGCCGTGTACGCCAGGGCAAAGACCGTCGTTACGTACATGAAGATGGCCGGCCACATGGCCCACTGGTATGACTTGCCCGATTGGGCCAGCCAGATCGTGATCAGGACCAGCGCCAGGCTCGCGAACAACTGGTTAGATCCGCCGAACAGGAGCCAGATCCTGGACCAGAACCCGGTCCACATGAGCACTAAGGTGAGGAGCACGCCCACGATGGTGCCGATGTGGATGTTCTTGAACGCCGGGATCGCGTCACCCACCAGCTCGGCACTGGCCACCCGCATGAACCGGAGGACCAGTTGCATGACGGTTAGGGCCATGATCACCAGGAACGCCGAGCCAAAGGCGATGCCAAAGTCTTTGGAGATCCCGAGGACATTCAAGTACTCGGCCATGCCACGGGAGAATACCACCGTTGGACCGCCACCCTTGGTCAGCACCTCTTTGTACCCGGCGAAGCTGCCAAAGGCAGTCACGGCGAAGACGGTTGAGAGCACCGCCAGGACGCCCTCGGTGAACATGGCGCCGGCGCCGACGGGAAGGGTGTCCGTCTCCTTCTCCAACTGGCGAGCCGTCCCAGAGGTGGACACCAGGCTATGCCAACCGGAGATAGCGCCGCAGGCAATGGTCACAAAGAGGATCGGCCACAGGGGCGTGTCGTACCCCGGGGCAATCATCCCCTTGACCGAGAGGCCCGTAAAGGCCGGGAAGTCGCCGAGACCTGGCATCCGACCGAAGATCCCGATGATGGAACCCACGATCCCCATCAGAACCAGCCAGAAGGCGACGTAGTTCACCGGCTGGGCGAACCGCCAGATGGGCAGGACCGATCCCAGATAGCAGAACCCCAGAACCACGATCCCCCAGAACCAGACGGACCATTTCATCGGCCCATACGGGGTGCTGTACAGGACGAAAGAGTCTTTCCCGCCGTTGATGGCCTCCACAATCGCTTGAAAAGGTCCGGTGGTTCCCAGCCAGATGCCGATGATGGCGATGGCTACCGTGACCACGGTGGTCATCACCAAGTCCTTGCGCCACTTGTAGGTCATCTGGCCTGCCAGGACCCCGGCCAGGGTGAGGATGATGAACCCGAACGGCACCTTAGGGTTCGCGAACAGCCCGGCCACGATGGCCCCAAAGGCGCCCATGATCAGCAGCAGGTAAAAATAGAGGAAGGACAGGAGGATGGTCCGTGCGCGGGGAGAGATGAGTTTGTAACTCAGACCCCCCATGGTCAGCCCATCGTTCCGCATGGCCAGCATCGCCGACGTGTAGTCCTGGACCCAGCCGATGAAGAACACGCCCAGGATCAGCCAGAGAAGGGCCGGCAGATAACCCCACTGCACGGCGACGATGGGTCCGACGATCGGCCCCAGGGCGGCAATGGACTTGAACTGATAGCCGAACAGCACGCTGGAGCTGGCCGGCATGAAGTCCACGCCATCGTTGTAAAGCTTGGCGGGAGTTGCCTTGTTTGGATCGGATTGGATCACGGACCGGTCAATGCTCGAGGCATAGAACTTGTATCCCAGCCAGACCGCCACGATGGCCACTACTATCACCACACTTCCCATGTTTGCATCCTCCCATGAACCTTACGGCTCAGAGGTTATCCGAGGCACCATCTGCCTCGTCCCTGGACGCGAGAGAGGCATTTCGCTGACTGTCGTCACCCCCTTTCAGTGTTTGTCCGAGCAAGCCGTGTTAGGAAGTGCGCTCAGGTCCACGAAGCAGCGATTGTCCACGAAAAATGGTGTTGCGCGATGAAAACCGTGAAATATTATTCCCTCCTTGCGTACAAAGTCAAGCCAAAGCCTTTGCGCGAAGAAAAGATTGGCATCGCTTCGGGAAACTTGGGATGATGCATCGCTTAGGAGATTGGTAAGCGATGAGGCTTCTAGTCCTGTCGGACATCCATGGGAACTGGCCGGCACTCCAGGCAATCGAAGAAGACACAGATGCCGTGGTCTGCCTCGGAGACATGGTTTCGTATGGCCCTTTTCCACATGAGTGCATTGCCTGGGTTCAGGAACGCGCAGCGCACGTCCTCCGAGGCAATCACGACACCGCCCTGGCCTTCCACGCGGACCCAAACGCGGCGGGTTTCAAACGGGAGCTTGCCCGGGCCACGTTGGCGGTGCATCGGCGGACCCTCTCTGGCTACGCCATGGACTGGTTGCGATCTCTTCCGACCCAGGTGCGCTTTCGTTTCGATGACCATAGCTTCCATCTGTTCCACGCCTCCCCTTCAAACCATCTTTACAGCTATCGTCTCACGCCGCAACTCCCTGAGGAGGAGTTGAAGAAGGAGGTGCAGGGAGTGCAGGCAGACCTTCTCTGTGTGGGCCACACGCACCTGCCCATGGTTCGACGGGCCTGGAGAACGGTAATCCTGAATCCGGGAAGCGTGGGTCAGCCTCTCGATGCTGACCCTCGTGCGAGCTACGCGGTGGTCCAGGACGGGGTGGCGGAGATCCGCCGAGTCCCCTATGACATCGAAACCACCATTGCTGGCATCCGGAAGATGGAACTTTCCATCGAGGTGGCCGAAGCCTTGATCGGGATTCTGCGGACAGGACAACCCAACTCTGTTCCCAGCGGTCGCGGTTGACAGGATCTTGTGACAAGCCAGCCGGGGATATTCCCCGGAGGGCAGCCTATGCGCTATGCTTTCTGTGGCGCCCGAAGCTCCAAGGAGGCAGGCTCACATGCGAGCCGAGAGGATCAGTACGAAGTTCAAGGTGTGGGTGGTGTTCGGGGAACATGCCAAACTGGGCGATGGCCGGGCCCGGCTCCTCGAACTCATCGACGAGCTGGGCTCGATCAAGAAAGCGGTCTCTGGGTTTGGGATGTCATACCGAAACGCCTGGGGTTATCTCCGAGAATTGGAGAAGGCTGCGGGGTTCAAGATCCTGGAGCGGACACCTGGGGGCGGACCGAAGAGCGGGACGAGGCTGACCAGTGCTGGCAGGCAGTTTCTGAAGCGATATTGGCGGTTCAGGCAGGGCGTAGACACGGCCGTAAGGCACCACTTCGCGAGGGCATTCAAGAACGGGTAACCCGCCGAATCGTTTTGCGGTCAGCTATGCTTTTGGTAGCATAGCCTCTCTGCAGCACCTGGAGCGATGGCTATGAAGATCGGTGGGAATGAGTATGACACGCAAGAGGCGGCTGGAGCCTTTGGGGACCTCGGCACGCTGATCCCATTTCTGGTCGGATACATCACCATCAACAAGTTGGATCCGGTGGGGATACTCGTGGCCTTCGGGCTGTTCAAGATTTTCGTCGGCCTATACTTCAAGACGCCTGTGCCCGTCCAGCCGATGAAGGCGATCGGCACGGCGGCGATCACCCATTCGGCGGCCATCACCCAAGGGGCCATCTGGGCCTCCGGGTTTTTCACAGGCGTGTTGTGGCTCACCATGGGACTTACGGGTGCGGTCACCTGGATCGCCAAGATCACAAGCCGTCCGATTGTCCAGGGGCTCGTCCTCGGCCTTGGGCTCAGCTTTATGCTTGAAGGGGTTAGGATGATGAGGGGTGAAATTCCCCTCGCGGTGATCGCGATCGTCCTGACCTTCGTCCTGCTCTCATTCGAACGGGTCCCGGCGATGCTCGTTCTCTTGGGCTTTGGTGTGACGTTGGCCGTGATTCGCGAGGCATCTCTCTTGGGGGAGCTTGGTCGGGTGTCGTTTCACCTCCGATTTCCGGAGTTCGCCTTGGCCAGGCTCGGGTGGAACGATCTTGTGACCGGCATTCTCGTTCTGGGAATTCCCCAGGCTCCGCTCACGTTGGGGAACGCCATCTTGGCCACGGTTGAAGAGAACAACACGATCTTCCCAGATCGGCCCTTGACCGTGCGGGCGATTGCCATTGACCATGGAATCATGAACCTCGTGGGAAGCGCTCTCGGTGCCGTGCCCATGTGCCATGGGGCGGGGGGAATGGCTGGTCACATTCGATTTGGGGCTCGGACCGGCGGGTCGCTTGTGATGCTCGGGGTGCTGGTACTTTTCACGGGGCTCTTCCTTGCCGATTCGGTCGCCACACTCTTCAAGCTTTTCCCCGCGGGACTCCTTGGAGTTATCCTCATGTTCGGCGGGCTTGAGCTGGCGTCGGGCCTCAAGGGAGACAAGCTCGAAAAGGCGGATCGTTATGTTATGATCTTCACCGCTGGCGTATCCATGTGGAACATGGGGGCAGGCTACCTGGGTGGCCTCCTGCTCTGGTACGCCTTGCAACGAGGCTGGCTCAAGGCCTGAGGGTGGTGAGGGAAATCGAGAGAACCGAAGGATTCTGTCGAGATTCCTGCCAGGATTTCTCCTTGACAGGGATGAGGCCCCGTGTTAGAAAACCGCGAACCTTATTCCCAATATCCACGAGGTGTGGGTGGCCCTGCTTCAGGGCTTTTTTTGTGAATCGACCGGACTCGCAGCTCGCGACCTCGCCGCGACTGTCTTGCCTCTGCGACCCCCTCGCTGCCCGTCTTTGATTCTCGGGGAGGAGGCCCCATGGCGGTGGATTACGCCTACGTCGGCTTCTTTCTGATCGTGGGCGTCCTGTTCGTGATTTTGAATATCGAGATCATTTCCCGCATCGTGCGTCCCCGCCGTCCCAACCCGCAGAAGCTCGCGACGTATGAATGCGGCGAAGAGCCGATTGGCATTGGCTGGGTTCGATACCACGTGCGGTATTACCTCTACGCGCTTGTGTATATCGTGTTCGCGGTCGAGACCGTGTTCCTGTTCCCCTGGGCCATCGTGTTCCAGGAGCTGGGACTGTTCGCCTTCGTGGAGATGATGGTCTTCATTGGGATCCTGCTGGTGGGGTTGGCGTACGCCTGGGTGAAGGGCGCCCTCGAGTGGGCTTGACTGGCAACTGGGCGACTAGGCAACTCGGCAATTAGGAACTGCCTAATTGCCTGATTGCCGAATTGCCAAATTGCCGTGATTCGAAGACATGACGCCGGAAGAGCTGCTGGAGCAACTGAAACGGGAGTTCGGGGAGGCCATCACCGAGAGCGAGGTGAAAGGCGTCGAAGTCCGCCTTACCGTCAAGCCGGAGGCGAGTTGGGAGGCGTGTCGGTTCCTCCGTGATGACGGGTTCGAATACCTGAACTGCCTGAGCGGGGCCGACTGGATGAGCCACCTCGAGGTGGTCTATAACGTCTCCTCACTCCGGCATCCGAACAAGGTGCATCTCCGTGTGCCCGTCAGCCGCGAGAATCCGGTCATCCGGACCGTGACCAATATCTGGCCCGGGGCCAACTGGCACGAGCGGGAATGCTACGATCTGTTCGGCGTCCGGTTCGAAGGGCATCCGGACCACCGGCGGATCCTGCTGCCGGAGGACTGGGTGGGATTTCCTCTTCGGAAGGACTACACCGACGAACGCCTGGTGCCCTACACGGATTACGGCACGGAGGAGAAGCGTGCAAGGGCCGAAGCCGAGAGGGCTGCGCCCAAAGCGGCCGCAGCTCCCAAGGCCCCCCCACCTTCCCGGCCGACGGGATCGTAGCGGGGATTTGCGATTGGTGATTGACGATTTTGGATTGATCCGGTCAATCGGCAATCCACAATCCAAAATCGAAAATCGACAGTGGGCGGGCGGGAAGGCCCGAGCCGAATAGGCGGTAGCGCATGGAAAGGAAACCACCCCTCCCCGCCGGAACGACGGTCGCGTTCGAACGGACCGGTGAGACCATGGAGGAGATGTACGTCAACATGGGGCCACAGCACCCGTCCACTCACGGGGTGCTGCGCCTGCTGCTAAAGCTGGACGGCGAGTACATCACTGACTGCATTCCATACATCGGATACCTTCACCGGTGTCACGAGAAGATCGGCGAGAACCGGAACTACACCCAGATCATCCCCTACACCGACCGCCTGGACTACCTGGCGGCTATGTCCATGAACTTCGGCTACGTCCTCACGGTCGAGCGGCTCATGGGCGTCAAGGTTCCGGAGCGGGCCGAGTATATGCGGGTGATCCTGGCCGAACTCCAGCGTATCGCCAGCCACCTGCTGTGGCTCGCGACCTTTGGCCTGGACTTGGGGAACTTCACCATCTTCATCTACTGTTTCCGCGAGCGGGAGAGGATCCTGGACCTCTTCGAGGCCGTGAGCGGGCAGCGGCTGAACTACAGCTTCTACCGGATCGGCGGGATGGCGATGGACTTCCCGGACTCCTGGGCGGCCGATTGCCGGAGCTTCCTGGACTGGTTCAAGCAACGCCTCCCCGAGTATGACGCCCTCATGGGGGAGAACGTCCTGTTCCAGAAGCGGGTCCAGGGGATCGGCATCATCGATCCAAAGGTGGCAGTGGATTACGGGCTGAGCGGCCCGATGATTCGCTCGTGTGGCGTCCAGTGGGACCTGCGCCGCCGCGACCTGTACTCGGTTTACGATCGGTTCGACTTCGAGACCCCGGTTTTCGATAGTTGCGACGTCTGGGCACGGTACATGGTGCGCCGGCGAGAGATGGCCGAGAGTGCCCGAATTGTGGAGCAGGCGCTGGCGCAACTCCCTGCGGGAGACATCATGGCCAAGGTGCCCAAGAACATCAAGCCCCCCGCCGGACAGATCTATTGCCGGACGGAGAGTCCCCGGGGCGAACTCGGCTTTTACCTCATCAGCGATGGCTCCCCTAAGCCGTACCGGTACAAGGTGCGCTCTCCCGCCTATGTGAACCTGAGCGCTGTCCCCGAGATGCTCAGGGGGTGTCTCGTGGCGGACCTGGTGGCAGTGTTGGGGAGTGTGGATATCGTCCTGGGTGAGGTGGACCGGTGAGCCTGAAGCAATTTCTTTTCCCGTGCGAAGACGGAGCGGTCTGACGCGCCATGAGCAGCTTTGCCGATCTTGTCGAATGTCTGTATGCCATTACGGCAGCCTGGGGCATCCCCTGGATCATCCCGACGCTGGTGGTCATGACGGTCGTGGCCGGCATCGTGATCGGTTACATCGCGGTGGCCGCCATGTTCATGATCTGGTGGGAACGCAAGGTGAGCGCCCACATTCAGGTGCGCTTCGGCCCAATGCGAGTGGGTGGCTGGCACGGCTGGGCCCAGAGCATCGCCGATGGCGTGAAGCTGCTCCTCAAGGAGGACATTATCCCGGCCAACGCCGACAAGGTAGTCTTCGTCCTGGCCCCCATGGTTGTCTTCGCGGCTGCCCTGGCCGCCTACGTCACGATCCCCTGGGCGCCGGGCCTCATCGTCCGGGACCTGAATATCGGCATCCTGTATATGATCTCCATCTCCTCGCTGGCGGTGGTGGGAATCATCATGGCCGGCTGGTCCTCCAACAACAAGTATTCGGTGCTGGGGGCCATGCGCTCGGCGGCCCAGGCGGTGAGCTACGAGGTGCCTCTGGTCCTGTCGCTGCTGGGCCCGGTGATGATTGCGGGCACGATGAGCATGGGGAGGCTGGTCGAGGCCCAGAACGGCTGGTGGTTTGGTGTCCTCCCCAAGTGGTTTGTCTTCCCTCAGGTCGTGGCCTTCGTGGTGTATTTCACCTGTGCTCTGGCGGAATGCAACCGCCTGCCCTTCGACATTCCCGAGGCCGAGTCCGAGTTGGTGGCCGGGTTCCACGTCGAGTATAGCGGGATGCGGTTCGCCATCTTCTTCCTGGCGGAGTACGCCAACATGTTCACGGTGACGGCCATCGCCGCCACGCTGTTCTTGGGTGGATGGCATGGTCCCTGGATGCCGCTGCCGGGCCTGCCGCAGGAGGTGGCCCAGGGCCTGTTCGGCCTCTTCTGGTTTCTGCTGAAGTGCTACTTCCTGATCTTTGTCATGATGTGGCTTCGCTGGACGCTGGCCCGGCTGCGCGTGGACCAGCTCATGGGCCTTGCCTGGAAGGTCCTCTTGCCCGTCGCCTTTGCGAATCTGATCGTCACGGGCCTGGTGCTGGTCCTGGGCAAGCAGGTCCTCCTGTACGTGGTCGGGATTGGGATCGTAATCCTCGTGGCCGTCGGGCTGGCCCTGCGTGCCTCGGCCAACACGGTACGGATGCAGATGCAGAAGGCCCGAGGATAGGCAAGGGAAAAGGATGAGGCGGCGATGACGATCAAACTCGCCATCTTCTATTTCTTGGCGGCGTTCACGGTGTGGGCGGCGGGTGTGGTGGTTTTCGGGAAAAACATCGTACGGGCAGCGGTGGCGCTCATCTTCAGTTTTTGCGGCATGGCGGCCCTGTACGTCCTTTTGGATGCCGAGTTCCTGGCCGCGGTGCAGGTGCTGATCTACGTGGGTGGCATCACAATCCTTCTGCTCTTTGCCATTATGCTGACCAGCCGTATTGGGTCCAAGGCGGTGAAGGTGGTGAATGACCAGGTGGTCCTGAGTGCCATGACAGGGATTGGGCTCTTGGTCGGGCTGATCTATGCTTCCATCGCGGGGATTGCCGAGCTGTCGGCCCCCCCACGCCTCCCAGAGACAGCACCCTTCCTCGGGAGGGCCCTTCTCACCACGTATGCGCTGCCCTTTGAAGTGGTATCGGTCCTCCTTCTGGCGGCGATGATAGGCGCCATCATCTTGGCGCGCAAAGAATGAAACGTGACGCGTGGGGCGTGAAACGTGAAGCGTGAAACGTGAAGCGTGAGACGTAAGAGGAGAAGAGCAAGAAGATGGCGACCATCCTCGGTCTTCATCACGTTTCACGTTTTACGTTTCAGGAATAGGGACGATGATTCCGCTGGGCCATTACTTGATTGTGGGCGCGATCATCTTCAGCCTGGGCGTGTTCGGGGCCCTCACCCGGCGAAACGCCATCGCCATCCTCATGTCCATCGAACTCATGCTGAATGGCGTCAATCTGAACTTCATCGCTTTAGCCCGGTATTTGCCGCAGACGATGCTCCAGGGGCAGGTCTTTGCGATCTTCGTCATCACGGTAGCGGCGGCCGAGGCGGCAGTGGGCCTGGCGATCGTCCTAGGGCTGTATCGCAACTTCAAGACGGTGAACGTGGACGAAATCAACTTGATGAAATGGTGAGCGTGAAACGTGAAGAGTGAAACGTGAGAAGGGAAGTGCGGATCTGCTTCGCCTTTCACGTTTTACGTTTCGCGTTTCAAGGTGCCGCATGCTCAAGCTGATCTGGCTGGTGCCGGTCCTCCCCCTGGTGGGGGTTGTGATCAATGGGATCTTCGGTTATTGGATCCGAAATCGCGCTCACCTTCTAGGTGCGGGGACGACCGGACTCTCCTTCCTGATTGCCCTCGGAATCTTTCTGCAGACTCTGAGCGGAGAGACGCTCAACTGGGACGTCTACGCGTGGGTCTCGGTGGGGGAGTTCAACGCCACCGTCGGCTTCCTGCTGGATCCCCTCTCTGCGGTGATGATGCTCGTCGTCACCTTCGTGGGCTTCCTGATCCATTGGTATTCCATCGGTTATATGCACGGGGACCCGGGCTATTCGCGGTTCTTTACCTACATGAACCTCTTCATGATGTCCATGCTCGTCCTGGTCCTGGCGAACAACTATCTGCTGATGTTCCTAGGATGGGAGGGTGTGGGGCTCTGCTCGTACCTGCTCATCGGATTCTGGTACCAGAAGCAATCGGCCTCGGACGCCGGGAAAAAGGCCTTCGTCGTGAACCGGATCGGCGACGCCGGGTTTCTCCTGGGTCTGTTCCTGATCTGGCGGACCTTCGGTTCGCTGCATTACGCTGACATTTTCCCGGTGGTTCCGGAGATCCAGGAAATCCTCACGCGTTCCTCGGTCTTCGGGCTGAGCCTGGTCACCTGGATCACCCTGCTGCTCTTTACCGGCGCCGTCGGGAAGTCGGCCCAGCTCCCGCTGTATGTCTGGCTGCCGGACGCCATGGAGGGGCCGACACCGGTCTCAGCCCTGATCCACGCGGCCACCATGGTGACGGCCGGTGTGTACATGGTGTGCCGCTCGAGCGCCCTGTATGACGCGGCACCCCTGAGCATGCTCGTGGTAGCGACTATCGGGGCGCTGACGGCGGTCTTTTCCGCCACCATCGCCCTGGTGCAGAACGACATCAAGCGGGTGGTGGCGTACTCCACGATCTCGCAGCTTGGCTACATGTTCCTGGGGGCCGGCGTTGGGGCGTATGCCAGCGCCATCTTCCACCTGGCCACCCACGCGTTCTTCAAGGCTCTCTTGTTCCTGGGGGCGGGCTCTGTCATCCACGGCCTCTCGGGCGAACAGGACATCCGCAGGATGGGCGCCCTGCGCAAGCACATGCCCACCACGGCCTACACGTTCCTCTTGGCCGCCTTGGCCAACGCGGGGATTTTCCCCCTGGCGGGATTCTGGTCCAAGGATCAAATCCTGCATGCCGCCATCGCCTCGGGCCACATCTGGTTATGGGTCCTGGGTGCGGCGGGCGCGTTCTGCACGGCGTTCTACATGTTCCGCCTCTACTTCGTCACCTTCGAGGGGGAATCCCGGGTGGATCACCACGTGGCACGCCATATCCATGAGTCGCCCCGGGTGATGACGGTCCCGCTGGTGATTCTGGCGTTCTTTGCGTTCGTGGCCGGCTCCTTCGGCATGTCCACGGAGCACAGCCCGTACTATAGCTTCGTCAACCCGGTGTTTCGGGCGGCCGGTGAGGCGGCAGAGCACCATGGGCCATCGGAAGCCCTGATGGCGTTCATCTCCGTCACCATGGCAGCGGCCGGGATCTGGGTGGCGTATGCCATGTACGTGCGCCGGCGCGAGCTGGCGGAGCAGATGGCACAGCGATTCCGCGGCCTATACAACCTCCTCCTCAACAAGTACTGGGTGGACGAGATCTACAATGCCATCTTCGTGGACTTCGGGAAGTGGCTGTGCCATGGCTTCTGGTTCGTGGACGCCAAGGGCGTGGATGGCGCCGTGGACGGCACGAGCTGGCTGACAGTGTTCCTGAGTCGCGCCTCAGCGCGATTCGACTTCCATGGTGTGGACGGCCTGGTGAACAGTATCGCCGATGTCATCGAAGGGGGTAGCCAGGCCTTCAAGCGCATCCAGACTGGCGTGATCCAGAACTATCTCCTGGCCATGGCCATGGGGATCTTCGTGATCGTGTCGCTCTATTTCTTCCTCTAGCCGACGTCAGGTGCGCAGGCAAGGAGCGGCCGTATGACCGTGCAGGGCAACATCCTGGGGTTTCCCATCCTGTCGCTCATCACCTACATTCCCCTGATGGGAGCGATCCTGCTGCTCTTCGTGGAGCGGGAGCGGATCGGAGTCATTCGCAACCTGGCATTCGTCTTCTCGCTAGCCAGCTTCGCGGTCTCGCTCCTCATCCCGTTCTACTACGACCAGTCCACGGCGGCGGTGCAGTTCGTGGAACGCCTGACGTGGATCCCCAGCATCGGGGTGACCTACTTCTTCGGGCTGGATGGGATCAGCCTGTGGCTCACCATGCTGACCACGTTTCTCACGCCCATCTCGGTTCTCTGCTCTTTCGAGGCCATCAAGCACCGGACCAAGGAGTACTACATCTTTCTCCTGATCCTCGAGACGGGAATGCTCGGGGTCTTCCTGGCGCTCGACTTCTTCCTCTTCTACGTGTTCTGGGAGGTCATGCTGGTCCCGATGTACTTCCTCATCGGGGTCTGGGGCAGCGAT
>Ga0315314_1002462_pt1 | contig 15244 bp, 18 predicted proteins | sample TDP9_MG_FD_203631 | JGI IMG/M metagenome (GOLD analysis project Ga0315314, IMG submission 203631) | Freshwater sediment microbial communities from Lake Towuti, South Sulawesi, Indonesia - TDP9 | ecosystem: Environmental > Aquatic > Freshwater > Lake > Sediment | place: Indonesia: South Sulawesi...
CCGCCAAACAAGCCAAAGCAGACTTGCATGACAGAACCTCCTTGAAACCCGAAATAATACCACTCCGACTCATTGCTGTCCCATGACTGTGAGAAGCAGATGGAATGCCAAAAAAAGCCAGTACAAGGCTCACAAACAAGAGAGGAATGATAAAACCCAGAAGCGAAAACCGCCAACCTCCAAAGTCTGAAAGCAAATTCAAGACCAAGGGACCAACGACGTAAGCCAGTGCACCAGCACCAACAGTCCACCCAAGAGCCTTAGCCCTCCTCTCTAAGGAAAAATGCTCCCCGACAAGCGCGTTAACCATAGGGTTAACCATAGCTAGTCCCACACCACTTATAGAGTACGCCAAGAGCAACACAGTAAAATCCGCAGCCAAAAAACATCCAACCGACGATACCGCGAAGAAAAGCAAACCCATCATCAACAACGATTTATGTCTAAAACGAACGCTCAAAAAACCCATGATCAAAGCAAAAACAACCGCAGCCACAGAAGAAAAAGTGTTAACCTGTCCCATAACCCCCACCTCCACCCCAAACTCCGTTGCGATAGGGTACAGAAACAACCCCATCAAAACCGCAAGCGGACCAACAGAAAACCCACAGAAAACCAGCGTTGGAAGAAGAGCCCTCTTTGGAGAAACCCCCGACTTCGAATCCAACTCACTACTCATATCCACCAAGACTCAAGCTGCTTCGCTGCAGCCGCCATGCCCCGACCATCACAGCTTTCTGACATGAACCTCAGATACGTCTCAATTCAAATTTAAAGCCTCTGAGGCAGTAACACGAAAAACAGAATAACGCAACACGAATATTTGTAATCGTGCCATCGATCACGCAATCTCCTCACGTTGGTGAAAACACAACTTGAATGAAGAATTACTCGGCTACAAAGGAGAAGCCCTAAAACTCCTCAAGCTAGCCAAAGCCCAAGTCGGCGACCTAATCAAGATAGCCAAAGACGCTGAAACCTACGAAGGCATACTCATCCCCAGATCAGAATACAGCGACAACAAACACATCGTGATCAAACTGAAAACAGGCTACAACATAGGCATAGTGATAACGCCTAACACAAGAATTGAAAAACTCGGCGCAGGAACCAAACCCACATTCACAGCGCCGCCCCAGCCACGACAAAAACCAAACCTGCCCAAAGTCGCAATAATAAGCACAGGAGGCACGATAGCCAGCAGAGTTGACTACCGCACAGGAGCCGTACGCCCAGCATTGACCGCAAGCGATCTTTACAGCGTAGTCCCAGAGCTTTCTGAAATCGCCACAATAGACGCAGAAATCCTGTTCAGCATATTCAGCGAAAACATCACAACCAAACAGTGGACCGAACTAGCCAAAACAGTGGCAAAACACATCGAAAAAGGCGAAGACGGAGTCATAGTCGCACATGGAACTGACACAATGGGCTACACTGCAGCCGCCCTGAGCTTCGCACTCCAGAACCTGCCCGTACCCGTTATACTAGTCGGCTCACAACGCTCAGCAGACAGACCCAGCTCAGACGCAGCTACAAACCTAACCGGAGCAGTCACAGCCGCAGCTCAGGCGCCGTTCGCCGAAGTCACATTAGCCATGCATGAGACTCCATCGGACAAGGCAGTAATCTTGCACCGCGGCACCAAAGTACGGAAATGCCACACCAGCCGCAGAGACACGTTCAAATCCGTCAACACTGAACCACTCGCCAAAGTGGAAAACGGCACAGTAACCATGCTTACACAAGACTACAGCAAAAGAGACAAGTCCAGAAAGCTTGTCCTAAAACCGAATTTTGAAGAAAAAGTCGCGCTTCTAAAGTTTTACCCAGGCTTCAACCAAGAAGCAATCGACCGCCTCGTAAGCCAGGGATACAGAGGCATAGTTCTAGAAGGCACAGGACTCGGACACATCAGCCACAACTGCCTCGCCTCGGTTCGCAAGGCAGTGGAAAAAGACGTACTCGTAGTCATGACCAGCCAGTGCATCTGGGGCAGGGTTGACATGAACGTCTACGACACAGGCAGAGACTTCTTGAACGCAGGCGTCATACCCTTGGAAGACATGCTCAGCGAAACCGCCCTCGTAAAACTCATGTGGACACTAGGACAAGCCAAGAACCCTGAAGAAGCAAAGAAAATGCTCACAACCAACATTGCCAGCGAAATCTCACCAAGAAACCTAAGCGAAACCACTGAGGGTTGAGACGCAATGAGCATAGACTACAGCAAACTCGGCTTGAAAGTCGGCTTAGAAATCCACCAGCAACTAGACACAGCAGAAAAACTCTTCTGCGCCTGCAAACCCGAACTGTTCAAAGAAGACCCAGAAATCACGTTTCTCAGACGCCTACGACCAACCCAAAGCGAACTCGGACAAATAGACCCCGCCGCTTACTTCGAGTTTCAAAAAGGCGTCAAAATCCTCTACGAAGCCAACCGGGCAACATCCTGCCTAGTCGAAATGGACGAAGAACCACCCCACAATCTCAACAATGAAGCCGTGGAAACCGCCCTAACCATAGCCCTGATGGTCAACGCCAAACCAGCCGACGAAATCCACGTCATGCGCAAAACCGTCATAGACGGCTCTAACACCACGGGCTTCCAACGCACATGCGTCGTAGCCCTCAACGGCAACATCGAAGTCGAAACCAAAATGATCCCAATACAACTCATCGCGTTGGAAGAAGACGCAGCAAGAAAGATCGGAGATGAAAACGGCGGCAAAACCCTACGCTACCGCATCGACCGCCTCGGCATACCACTAATCGAAGTAACCACAGCCCCAGTGTTGTACACGCCGCAGGAAGCAGAAAAAACCGCACTAGCAATAGGTCGAATCCTCAGAGCCACAGGCAAAGTCAAACGAGGCTTGGGCACAATACGCCAAGACCTAAACATAAGCATCCCAGAAGGCGCCTTAACAGAAATCAAAGGCGTCCAAGAACTCGAACTCGTCTCCAAAGCCGTCGAATACGAAGTCCAGCGCCAGCTCAACCTCATCAAAATCAAAGAAGAACTCCAAAAACGAGGCGCAACCGAGCCCGTTCTCACCGATCTATTCACAGACGCCTCAAGAATTTTCGACAAAACCCAGAGTAAAGTCATCAAGAAAGCCCTAGGCGAACATAAACAAGTCCTAGCAGTCAAACTCCTGCAGTTTGCGGGCTTGCTCAAAATCGAATTGATGCCCGGAGTACGCTTGGGCACAGAGATGGCTGACCGAGCCCGGTTCTGGGGCAAAGTCGGCGGATTATTCCACACCGACGAAATGCCAAGCTACGGAATATCTATCGAAGAAGTGGATGAACTTAAGAAAACAATGAAAGCCACCGAGCAAGACGCCGTCGTATTTGTAGCTGACACCTTGGAAAACGCCACAGACGCCCTAAAAGCCGTGGTCGAACGCGCCAAAGAAGCCCTCAAAGGAGTACCCGAAGAAACGCGCGCAGCGAACCCAGACGGCACAACACGGTACATGCGACCCCGACCCGGCGCCGCACGAATGTACCCAGAAACCGATGTGCCACCCATCCAAATCACCGTGGATTACTTGAAGAAACTGCGAGCCCATCTGCCCGAGATGCCTGAACAGAAAATGGAGCGCCTAACCACAACCATCGGCTTGAACCAGAAACTAGCCAAACAAATCATAGACTCAGAATACGCCGCGCTGTTCGAAGTCATCGTGAAAGAAACCAAAGTCTCACCCACTGTGGTGGCAGCGGTTTTGACCGAGACCATGAAAAGCCTCAAGCGCGAAGGCATTCCAACTGAAAGCATAAGCGACGACCAACTTCGCCAGCTCTTCCACCTAATCGACGCAGGACAAACAGTGAAAGAAGCCGTCCCCGACATTCTTACGTGGCTGACAAAACACGAAAACGCTTCAGCAAACCAAGCTGTAGAAAACTTAGGCTTAGGCTTAATCTCGCAGCATGAAGTCGAAAGAATAGTCGACGACGTGATCAAAGAAAACAAAGCCTTAGTCGACAAGAGCGGAGAAGCCGCATTCGGTGCGTTGATGGGTCAGGTCATGAAAAAAATACGGGGCAAGGCAGACGCAGAAACAGTTGTCAACGCTCTTAGAAAAAAACTGAAAGAGAGTAAGCCGGACGCTTAGCGTGCTCCAACGAAGTCTGCGATCACGTTGACATACGCTTTCGCCGCGTTCTTCAAATCCTTAATGTAGACGAATTCATCGTATGCGTGAGCTAACTCACCGCAGCCAGGTCCAAACGACATCGATGGGATGCCGAGCGGGTTCCGAAAGAAGTGGGCGTCGGTGGTTGCTGGCATGTACGTGGGAGCTGGCACATAACCAAACACTGGTTTAACCGCTTTCTGAACAGCCTTAACAAAAGAGTCATGGGCAGAAGTGTACGAAGGCAATGTCTTGTTGATCACACTGACCTCAAAATTCTCGGGAAGCAAACCACGCACGAATTTTTCCACGCCATCAGGGCTTCCACCAGCAGGCACTCGGATGTCAACTTCAGCCTCGCAGTTTTCGGGCACAACATTGGTTTTTGTTCCACCTGCTATTACGCCGACGTTAACTGTGTAGTGAGTAAGCGTCTTTGTCAACTTGCTCGGCGGGATGCCGTCCTTCAGGGCTAATCTGCGCTGTTCTTTCTCCCCGTTTTTGACAAGCGCTCTGGCGTCTGCGGGCGTTTCCACAGCCTCGGCCTCTAGGGCCTTCAACGTTGGAAGAAAGCTGGTTAGCATTTCGATGGCGTTTCGACCCCGAGCAGGCACGCTGCCATGTGCTGGTTTGCCAACAGCCCTTATCTTCAGCCAGCAGGTTCCCCGCTCGCCAGCAACGATGGAGTAGTGCCCGTCCAAGTAGCCCGTTGGCTCGGTAATCAGGCAGGCGTCGCCAAATAGCTTCTTGTTCTCAACCAGCCAGATGACGCCGGCAGGTCCCTGAGCTTCTTCATCTGGAACGTTTGCTACCGTGACCTTCCCAGCCAGTTGTGTTTCAAAGTCGTTTGCAGCTGAGGTCGCCATCAGCTGAGCGGCTACGCCTGCTTTCTGGTCGGTTGAGCCTCGCCCGTACAGTTTGCCCTGTTTCACCTCGCCTTTGTAAGGATTCACGCTCCACTTTTTAACATCGCCAGCTGGAACCACGTCGATGTGACCACATAACACCAGCGAAGGCTTGCCTTTTCCAACCGTGCCGATTACGCTTGTGTGTCCTTTCTCCGGCTCGAGCTTTTCGTGTTTGATGCCCTCCTGCTTCAGGAAGTCTTGGCACACTCTTGCTGCGTCTGAAACGTCTCCTGGCGGATTCTCACTTTTAGCTTGAATCAATGCTTTGCACAGTTGGGTCAGTTCGTCTTGACGTTTTTCGATTGCTTCAGCCATTTTCGTGTTGAGCTTTCTCACTCTTCTCCACCAACAGATTGCCATTGTCAGATTTCTGATAGTTTCAGCAAACGCTTAATAATTGTTTATGTCAAAGCCGAATTCTTCTCGAGGACGGAAAAGTTGCGGAATCATTTTCATGAAATTTTCAACAAAGGCAATGCGAATGCAACTCGTTTTAGGTAGTTAGGTTAGTCTCGAAAATGGAACATATCCAGCCGAATTCGTCGTGCTTATAAGGAGAAAGGTTCTCTTAAGAGGCTTTCGTTTAGTAGTGAAATCTGGTCTGATAACAAGGGAGTCTGCTTTGGAATGAAGGAGAGTATGAGGCGTCTCGTAAACGAGTTGCTGAAGGATTCCAAGAGAAGTGATCGTGAACTGGCAAAGATCTTGCAGGTTTCACAGCCCACCGTGTCACGAATGAGGTATGCACTCGTTAAGGAAGGGATCTTACGGGAATTCACAGCGATTCCAGATTTCGCCAAGCTAGGATACGAGATCATGGCAGTCACCGTTGCTAAGGCTAAAGCAACTCTCACTCCCAATGAACAGGAAAGGGCAAAGAAACTCGTTTTGGCGGAACCACGCGTGATATTTGTGGCAAGTGCTGAGGGCATGGGAAGAAATGGAATAATGATTTCACTCCATAAAGACTATGCGGACTTTCGTGATTTTATCAGCAACTTGAAGTTTAATAGCGAGGGTTACATGGAGGAGGTTGATAGCATGCTCATCAGCCTTCATTCAGATATGATAGTTAAACCCTTATCTTTCTCCTATCTAGCTGGACATGAAGAAGCCCAAACGAAGCAAATGCAGCAACGTTAACTAAATGGTTTAGCGTTTTTCTCCAATATTCTTGATGGTTTCAGCAAACGCTTAATAAATGGATACTTATCTCAAGTATGCCTAATCAAGTTTCATGATGGGAGACAGCTCCAACCATGGCTAAATTCAAGGTCATAGTCTCAGATCCCTCGGCTAAATCCAAAGTGGTCGAGCTAGAAGGCGCCCGAGCTGTGCCTCTGATTGGCAGACGCATAGGCGAAACCATAGACGGTGCAGTTGTGGGTATGTCCGGCGTCAAACTGCAGATCACAGGGGGCTCAGATAAAGACGGTTTTCCCATGCGTCCGAACATCCATGGCGGCGTCCGCGTCAGCGTGGTCCTGAGCGATAGCGTGGGATTTCACGCCAAACGTGAAGGCGAGCGCCAGCGCAAAACGGTGCGCGGCAATGTCATAACCGACGATATAGTTCAAATTAACATGAAAGCCACAGAGAAAGCTAAGAGAGCCGAGAGACCCAAGAGAGAGAAAACGCCTAAGGTTGAGGCTGTGACACCGCCCGAATCTGGTGAACCTGCCCAAACAGGTGCGACGAGCGGAGGTGAAACGTCTGAAGAAGCTGCCCAAACAGCCGGAGGTTAACGTTGGCACGATTGGGCATGTAGACCATGGAAAGACCACGCTTGTCCAGGCTTTGAGCGGTGTTTGGGCTTCTAGGCACAGTGAGGAACTTCGCCGAGGCATCACGATTAAGCTGGGTTACGCGGACACACCTATCTACAAGTGTCCCGACTGCCCGCCTCCTCAGTGTTATTCAACTGAGCCTAAGTGCAAGGGCTGTCCGAAACAAGGCGAATTCTTGCGCGCAGTGAGTTTTGTGGACGCGCCTGGGCATGAGGCATTGATGGCGACTATGTTGTCTGGCGCGGCGGTTATGGATGGAGCTATGCTTGTTGTGGCTGCTGATGAGCAGTGTCCTCAGCCTCAGACAAGGGAGCATTTGGCTGCCATCGAGATCGTGAATGTTAGGAACCTCATTATCGTCCAGAATAAGATTGACTTGGTTGACGAAAAACGAGCACTTGAGAGTTATGAGGAAATACGTGGTTTTGTGAAGGGCAGCATCGCGGAAAATGCGCCGATTATTCCGCTTTCAGCCCAGCACGGCGCTAACATTGACGTTTTGCTTCAAGCTTTAGAGGAGCATGTGCCCACTCCTGCACGCGATCCGACAAAGCCGCCGCGAATGTTTGTGCTACGGTCTTTTGATGTGAACAAGCCGGGCACAACTGTGGACAAGTTAGCTGGCGGCGTTTTGGGCGGAACCATATTTCAAGGCATGTTCAAGGTTGACGACGAGGTTGAGATTCGCCCTGGCGTGAGGGTTGAGAAAGCTGGACGCGCCTCGTATGAACCGTTGTTCACTGAAGTGGTGAGCCTTCAGGCAGGCGGCAAAAGCGTTGAAGAAGCCAGACCAGGCGGCTTAGTGGGCATGGGTACGTTGCTCGATCCGTCGTTGAGCAAAGCCGACGGCTTAACTGGTAACATCGCGGGCAAGCCTGACACATTGCCGCCCACGCTTTCCGAGTTGACCATGGAGACGCATCTGTTTCCCCGGGCGCTTGGAACCAAGGAATTGATGGAAATCGAGAACGTGCGAATGGGCGAAGCTCTGCTTCTAGACGTTGGAACCAGCATAACATCGGGCAGCGTCGCTTCGACAAGAGGCGAGAATGCCACGCTGAAGCTGAGCCGCCCCGTGAGCGCTGAGGAAGGCGCTCGAGCGGCGATAAGCCGAAAAATTGCGGGAAGATGGCGCCTAATCGGCTACGGAATAATCACGTAATAGAGAGTATTCGATTTGTAGTTGCTACGCGCGATTCTCCGCAAATCGTTAATGCAGCTTCACATCGTATGTTATGTTTCTCAGCATGTTTGCTAAGTTGATAGAGGAGGCGGTCAGATCACGAACATTAGGAAATCCTCAATAGTCACGCTGTTTGCATTGGTCTTGTTAACTGTGGCTTCAACTCCTTTGTCTGGCCAGCAGAACAGGGGATCATATGATCCTTGGCTTGACTACAACGAGGACGGAATCATAGATGTCGGCGAACTTCGTTCGCTCGGAGAGGCTTACGGTTCTTCAGGTGATGTACTAAGAAACGTTACGATTGCTAGGCACACAACGCAGTATCTTAGGGCAGGTGGGACGAGCATTACGATTCCGTCACAAGGCACTTGGCTTTCAGATATAGTCACGATCGATGGTTACGCCAAAGTGACAGTCTTAGTCTGGTTGTCGTCGCGTTCATCTTGTTTCGTATCGATACATGCCTTTGGCAGCGACGATTTTTCATGGCTCGTAGAGACTGTCGACCCTTCTTCTGAGAGCTGGGTAAAGACCTATGATGTTATGAACCAACGAATGCAGATAGAGGTCGAGAACTTAGGTCCTAGCGCCGTCACAGGGGATGTGGCTGTTTACCTCAGGGCATGAAATGCTACACCTAAGCCCAGTTCGTAACTCCCGACAAGCGAAAACAAGGCGTGATTGTGCGCGAACATGAAGTAAGGCAACGATGCTCAGGCCTCCCTTGTTTGGGGCTCCTTAACCTTGCTTATAAGCAGGGTTGCAGCAACGAGTTCAGCCACGGCGAAGATGTAGAAGGGCACGGCTGGACCAAGAGTCTGGAACGCCAAGCCTCCAGCGAGTGCGCCTAAGCCAAGGGCTAGGTAGTTGCTCATGTCCCACAATGCGTTTATGCGTCCTCTGATTGGTCTTGGTGTGAGGTCGGCTTGAAGAGCTTCATGTGCCGGGGCATAGTAGATTCCAGCCGTAACGAGTAGAAGCGCAGAGATGGCGACTTGGGCTAGCGATTGAGATAAGGTGAACATCAAGATCATGGGAATGGTGGTTAGCAACGAGGCGGTCATAGCTTTTTTCTTGCCGTATTTGTCGCTTAACCAACCCCCTGGAATCTTTAGGATGCTTGCGACTAGAAGTTGGAGGCTGACAACGGTGCCCCAGTCGAAGGCGGTAAGCCCGACCACGTTTGACGCGTACAAGATGTAATATTGAGAGACAGCGCCGTTGGCGAATGCTACTAGAGCGTATGACGTCATTAGTGCCTTTAGGCTTTGAGGCAGGGTCCAGAACGATGATCTTGCTGAGTTCAAGACGTTGTTCTGCAATGGAGGATCGAGTTCTTGAGGGCTCTTAGGCTGTAAGGTTTCTTTGAGCAGAACGAGCAGTGGAAGCGTCGATATGAACGCTAGGACAGCGGCGTAAACGCTTGCCATTCTGAAGCCTTCCTCCAAGCCATGTTGCACGATGAGCCATCCTCCAATAGAAGGCGAGACTACCGACGGAAGAGTCGAAACGACTTGAATGGCTGTTATCCCCGTTGTTCGTTTTTCTGGCGGAATCGAGTCCACGACAGTGGCTCGAGTTGCTGGGCTGGATACTACGCCAGTTGCAGCGAACACGGTCAAGAGACCGAAAATCCGCCAGTCTTGCACAAGTGCGTACAGGGCGGGAAATATGACGCTTGTGAACGCCGTTGCCACTATGATTGTTCGCCTGCCGTAATTGTCAGCTATGAAACCTCCAATTGCTAGAAAGGATAGTTGAACCAATGATGCGACAAACGTCAGTAAGCCAAGTGTTAGAGTGTTGCCGCCGATTTGCACGAAGAATATTGGAAGATAAACGCCGATGAAGCCTCCTAAAGCTTTAATGGCGCTACTTAGGGCTATAGCTGAGACATTTTTGCTGAAAAAGGACTCGTTCTTTTTTTGCTTCTGTTCCGTTATCGCCGTCACTTTGGGCAATTTGGCTGGTCCTTCGTTAGTTTGTAGCTTTTTGTCACGTTTTCTATGGTGCCGTTTTCGAAGGCGTATATTTCCTGAAGGTTCTTTTTCCAGTCTCTTTCATACATGAAGGGGTCGTCTATTCGTTTCTCAGACGGGTCGACGTGAATCCATCTTTTCTGTTCGTCGTCCCAGACCTCGGTCCACACGTGGTCTGACATGTCGAGGATCAATCTTGATCTGTACCAATGAGCTAGACATAAGCTGGCGAAGAGAATGCTGAATTCGCCGCATCTGCCTCTGCCATAAGCTAGGATTTCCATTGGATCGTTGTGGCGTTCTATGTCGCCCTTGTCAAACTTTAATCGTTGATGCATCCAGTCAAGCAGTTCAGTAATGGTGTATCTTCTTTCAAACATGGCCATCAGCCTGGATAGCAATGAAGGGTCAGCGAGCTGTTCGCTTGTTTCACGGTAATTCTCAATTGACTGTTGGTCTACAGCGGTCAAGCCATCGCTTCCTACTGGTCCATCGCCGGCTGTTCCACATGTTAACAAATGAGCGCTACTTCATAGTTAGCGTTGCGCACTTGAAATCAAGATTACAAGTCTCACATGTGAAGCGCCAAGTCTCCAGCTCGTGGCTCTAAATTTATATTGGGAACGACATTGATTGGTAAGAACGTGGCACTAAAAGTAATTCTAGACTCGAACTTTCTCTTCGTTCCTTTGCAGTTCAAAATTGACATTCTGGAGAGCATGATGACCCTACTGAACCAACGATACGAACCTATCCTGCTTTCAACAACGCTACAAGAACTGCAAAGAATGACTGAGAAAAAACCGCCAAAACTCCGAAAACAAGCACAAATGGCTTTACAACTCGCTGAGAAATGCCGCTTGGTCGATGTTGAAAGGCTAGAGGGAGAGACAAACGACGATGTCATTGTGCGGGTTGCAGCGCGAATGAAATGTGCTGTCGCCACAAATGACTCGGCGCTCAGGCGAAGATTAAGAGATATAAGCGTCCCCGTGATTTATCTGAGGCAAAAATCCCAGTTGGAGCTAGAGGGAAGCATTTAATTATCCAAAGGGAAAGGTGTGTAGGGACTAGTCATGTTCAAGCTGGTTACTCTCGAAGACACAATTCGCATTCCACCTCAAAGGTTCGGCGACCCGATTGAAGCTGTGGGTTATGCTCAGTTGAAGAGCAAATATGAAGGCATGGTTGACGAAGAACTTGGCTACGTCATCGCCGTGACTGATATACAGATTAACCCTGTGGGCAAGATCATTCCAGGCGAAGGCGCAACGTACAACCGCTCAGTGTTCTCTCTACTGACGTTTTATCCGAAGCTTCAAGAAGTTGTGGAAGGCGAAGTTGTAGAGATCGCTGATTTCGGCGCGTTCGTGCGCGTTGGACCCATAGACACGTTGCTTCACGTTTCTCAGTTGATGGACGACTTCATATCCTACGATGAAAAACAAGGCGTGTTGATGGGTAAGGAAACCAGACGTAAGCTGGCAACGGGCGACCACGTCAGGGTGCGCATCACTGCAGTTTCACTGGGCAGAGGTGGAGGTTCAGGCAAAGTCGGTGTTACGGGGCGCCAACCGTTCCTGGGCAAGCTTGAATGGATAAAACAAGAAGTGGAAAGACTGAAGACTGGCGCAGTGGAGAAGCCGAAGAGAGCGGCGGCAGCGCCTTCTGCAAAATCTAAACGGTGAATATGTCAGGGGTAAGAGAAGCATGCCTGAAAAAGCTTGTCGAGACTGCAGCTACCTCACAACTGAAACCACCTGTCCAAACTGTAAGTCAACAAGCTTCAGTGACGATTATTCGGGCATCGTTATCATATTCGATCCGGAAAACTCTGCCATCGCGAAAGCCATGAAAGCCACGAAGAAGGGCAAATACGCTCTCCGAGTACGCTGAAGTGCACGCCTGCACTGTAAACCGCGTTTTTTGTGAGGTCGAAAACCATCAGCACTCGATCTGAGCACACACTTGTTCTTAGACCAGAACTGCGGCAGGAGTTGAAGAACCCGTTAGGAACCTTGCTGAAGGGCAAGCCTGAACAAACGATGAAACAGCTGAAAGAACTCATAGTTCGAGAAAAGCCACAACGCATAATCGCAGTTGGAGATGTCGTCTCTCGAAACATGCTGACCCAAGGGATGCAGCTGCACATAATTATCGTTGACGGAAAAGTGATGAGGGAACAGGTACAGCCGATAGAGGCACCGATTAACAGGAAGACCAGTGTTGAAAACCCAGCTGGAACGATAACGCCTCAAGCATGGATTGCTGTCGGGCAAGCTGTGAAGCAAAAGCAGCCGACTTTAATTCTCGTTGAGGGTGAGGAGGATTTGATGACCTTGGTTGCAGTGTTGGAAGCGCCTGAAGACTGGCTGGTTGTTTATGGACAGCCGAAGGAGGGTGTTGTAGCAGTTAAAGCGGATGCAACCGCCAAATGCAAGGTCAGTCTCATTATTGAAGCCATGGAGCGTCTGCCAAAAAGCTAAAGTAACAGATGCCGCATCAAATCAACGAACCCGCATTATGAAGATGACACTGAAATGGAAGTCAGCATTACACAGCAGCAGTACAATCCCCTGCTGAAACGTAAGGAAATAGCCTTTCAAATCGACCACAAACAAACTAGAGGCACGCCCACACGGCTAGAAGTGCGCAACGCACTGGCTGAAATGCTCAATACCAAGCCCGAAGTCGTTTACGTCAAAAGGGTCGAAACCAAAGCTGGAACAATGATTGCCACTGGTGAAGCCAATGCCTACGACTCTGTGGAGCAAGCCAGACGCATCGAGCCAAAATACATGATCGAAAGAAACACGCCCAAAGAAAAGAAAGAAGCTGAGGAAAAAGCTGAAGCCCAGCCGCCAGCAACGGCAGAAAAAGCTGTACAACCACCGAAAAAAGAGGGATAAGATAGATGGCTGAGAAACCTAAAGGAAAGAAAGAGCAACCGCCAGCAGAGAAGACTGCACCTAAACCTGCCGCTGGGAAACCACTAGCGGAACCCGTGCCAGCTGAGAAACCCGTCGAGAAACCTGAAGAAGCACCACCCGCGGCGAAACCTAGGGGAAAAAAGAAACCCAAGGTTAGAAAGAAAGAGAAAGGAGCTTACACGCGATACAAGGTAGACGACAATGGACTGACGAGGCTCCGCCCCTACTGTGAGCGATGTGGAACGGGCTATTTCATGGCTGACCATGGCGACCGCTTTGCTTGCGGCCATTGCGGTTTCACTCGTTACAAGCGAGAGTAGATTTTCATGCTTAGCTTAAATTCCAGCGCAACCATATTGAATGATGTCACGCGGTTCTGATGTATGATGATAAAAGTGGGCGTTTTTATTCATCATTTGTCGGCGGAGCGGTTTTGGGATGCGGACAAGCCTATTCCTCCAGTGCAGATTGCCACCAACCTCAATCTTGTAGGCGTTGAAAAGAAAAGCGACGATTTGTTAGAGGTTCCCTTCGTCTTCACAATCAATTACAACCCCGCGGTGGCTCAAATCAGCGTGAAAGGAAGAGCCCACGTCACTGGCGAAAAAGAAGAACTGAAGCAAATCCACAATGGTTATACGGAGAAGAAGCCGCCGCCACCCATCATCATACAGTCAATATCAAACGTGGCTTTCATAGAATCCATAGTAATAACTAGAACGTTGAACATTCCACCACCTATTCCGCTACCCCAGATTCCGCCAGCTGAGGCCAAGAAGCCGGGAGAACCCTCGTACAGAACGTGATAGCGAAAATCGCTGTTTTCTACTTTAATGGAACGTACATGGATGAGCGAGAGGCACCTATGCCTGGCACGCCGTGTTTGACTGGCTTGTTCGTTATAGCGAATTCGCCTATATAATGTCCAATCATTTCAGGCTTTATTTCTAAAGCTGAAAAATCCTTTCCATTATGCACGAGAATCGTGACGCCCACCATCTCGGGAAGAATGACCATGTCACGCGCATGCGTCTTAATAGGCTGACCCTTCTGCCCTTCTTCTGGACTCTGCTTGATTTTTCTTATGGCTTCGAGCAGTTTGCGCTGTTCTGCGCTCAAACCGCGTTGGAGGCTGCGGCGCTGGCGGGATGGCAGTAGCCTTATGAATTCGTCCATGGACATGGCTAAAAGATCGGTCAAGCCGAAGCCACGGTAATGGAATTCTCTTGGCATGTGCTGTTTGTCCTCTGTTTTTGGAGTATGTTCGATTCGGAGTTAATTAACTTACTGTTTACGGGATCTGGTAAGTCTTCGGGACTTCGTCTATCAAATTTTTTGAGTGGTAACTTGCGGGACTCAATAAGATTTGATATTTTTTCTCCTGTTTCTCTTAGAAGTATTCTGGACATTTTGATGTAGCCTCTGAGTTGTTCTTCGTTCAATATTGGAATTTTGTGTTTTTGGCAGTATTCAATAATCCACACGATGAAATTATCGGTGATTTGTGTCATTTCTTCTAGCAACTGGTAGAGTTTGTAAGATTCTTCCACCGTGATTGCTTCTGCTTCGATAAGTTTCTGTAGAGTTTCATGGGGGTCTTGAGGCACACTGGTTCACCGATTCTGGTCTAAACGCTCTCTCGCTTGCTTCACAAACTCGTCTATTTCAGTTAGCATGGGTTCACGCTCTTCACGCCATTTGTCCATATCTTCTAATTTCTTTGACAAGTCTTCCCTTTCTGAAGCCAAAGATAATGTGATACTTCTTAAGAGGTCTATCTCTCTCTGCTGTTCTGATAGGAAGGTCAAAAAAGTCTCGAGTAAGAATAGATAGTTCGATTCAGGGCTTGCGAGTGCCCTGATTTCGTTTATCGCCATATCCTCTGTAAGCACATTCACGCCGTTCAGTTTTCACTAAATCTAAGGCAACGTGTAATTTCAGAGAATCTTGGATTCGACAAGGTATGTTCGGAGGAAGCGACTGCTTGTAAATACTGTGGTTCTGCCAACGTAATGAAGCGTGGTTTTAGAAAGAAGAAGGGAAGTAGAGTTCAAAGGTTTTCATGCAGAGATTGCGGTAAGAGATTTGTGCTAGAAAAGGCTTTTGAGAGGATGAAGAGCACGCCTCAAATCATAACTGTTGCTTTAGACTTATTCTTTAAGGGCTGTTCTTATCGGAAAATTGTTGACCACCTGAAACAATTCTATGGCGTAAAGGTTACGCATGTTGCCATCATCAAGTGGGTAAGAAAATACAGAGTTGATGAAGCATTATGTTGATGAATTCACTCCTAACGTGTCTGGAAT
>Ga0315314_1002463_pt1 | contig 15240 bp, 20 predicted proteins | sample TDP9_MG_FD_203631 | JGI IMG/M metagenome (GOLD analysis project Ga0315314, IMG submission 203631) | Freshwater sediment microbial communities from Lake Towuti, South Sulawesi, Indonesia - TDP9 | ecosystem: Environmental > Aquatic > Freshwater > Lake > Sediment | place: Indonesia: South Sulawesi...
GAAATACATGTTACATCGGTTCACATTGCGAGTTCTTTGAGGATAAAAAAGGAAAAGAGGTTGTGATTTTCTCATGAGTAGAGAAAAGGCTTTGGAACAATTAAGGTCTATACAGAATCTCGGTCATTATCCTTACTTTGTAGAAGATAAATCAGACAAACAGATTTGGGTTTGTGTAATCTACAATAATCCTCTTATTGAGGATGAAAAGAAAAGATTAGAGATAGAGAAAAAATTAGTTCAGAGAATTTTGAGGGGAGAAATAATCAGAGGAATCAATAACAAAGATATAGAAGTATTCTTAGGCTACGGTAAACTTTTAGGCATACACAGAGAAAAATTGTCTAAAGATAAAGAGTTAATACAATATCTTCTTTATGATATAGTCACAATTGTTGGGAAAAGATTAGCAAACACTCGTTATGAAGTATTCCATGAATCATGGGTTGGATTCGGTAATTGGGTTAAGTCTATGGGGCTACATATTCCTAAAGAAGTTGTGACATTTTCAAAAGTCGTTTTCAGATAGGCTCTTTTTGGGCTTTATTTTTCGATTAAACATTTTGATTAATTTTTATAAGACCTCGCTGGTCGCTTGGCGGATGGCTGGCTGGGACCAACGATTGGTGTCCTAGTTTTGGAAGATTAATCAATTGATTAAGTAATGATAATTATCCAATGGCAGACAGCGACCAGACGGCTCGGCAACCTTCAGAGAAAAGATTAAACAGTTGATTAATTAATATGGAAAAGGAAGAACTATAGGGAGTTTAAACTTAAGAAAAAGTTCTTAGTCACCTAATCTAATCTCTTTAACGTAGCCAGAACCGTTAGAATCCTTATCTTCATAAGCGTAAGGCTTATCCATTTGCCTAAACTTAGGGAAATAAATAACGATTAAAGTTTCTTTCTTTTCCCTATCAAAGAAGATAAACTCTCCTTTTTTTAGTGTTTTAACCTTTTCCGCAAGCCCCTTTCCTCCAATACCCCTTATTTTGACCAAATCTCTTTCGCCAGAAGTTGCTCCCAGAAGATAATATCGTGTCCTATCCACAACACGAGTACTTATGTCAGCAAAACGTTGCCCTAGCCCAATAATAACTTGACCATAATTCCCACATTCAGAAACAACTTTAAGCCAGAACCTTCCCTCTGCTCCACTCATGGAATAAGTGCCTAAACAGTTGCCACACCAAAATCCACGTTTTGACCAATATGTTCTACGTGACGTTTTTCCTTTTTCTCTTCTTACAAATATTATCCCATTCGGAACAGTAACACAATAAACCATTCCATTATATTGTCTTTTTTTGATTTTATTTTTATCTACGGTTTTTTTAATTCGTTTAGAATTAATTGTTCCATTTATTGCATAACTTATTTGATGTTTTGGGTTTGAGGGAATATGTTTAGAAACAGATACAGTATATCCTATTTTTGTAGCGAGTTCACCTATTTGCTCGGCTAATTCTTTTGATACCGTCCAATACGTCCAATATCTCTTTCTATATGAACCATCACCGAGCATTAGCCCCTCAAATAATGCTTGTAGATATTCTGGTGATAATTCTAAAATATGGTGCGGAATGTATTTAGAATTTGATGATGTAGAATTTGGAAGTAAAAGAGAAAGTTCTTTAGAATTAATTCTAAATTTTGTTATCCCGTTACTAACTAAACGTTTAGAATAATGAAAATTATGGATATTAAATAGTGAAACAAAATCCTTAATAATTTTCTCGAATTCTTCAACATGTGTTTTTTGAGTTACCTCTACAGTATATTTAGTTTTATGTCCTTCCGCTATCCATAAACCGAGAAACTTTAGATACTTCTTATAATCTTCATCTTTGGCATCTCTTCCTTTCCATTTCGCAGTTAATGGAATAAGAAAACGATTTGGAATTTTCTCAATTACGGATTTTTTGATTCCGTCTTTAGACTCGAAAACCATATCGTGTTCTTGTGTTACACCAAAATTTATAGAGCGAGAACCATTATAAAAATACATCGTTCCATTATAATTTTGTCTAATTATTCTCGTTGGTTTTTGATATTCTAGATAATTATCCTTAGAAAGTGTTGCAACTTCATCATCATTTGTTAAATCTTTAAAATATTTCCAACCATCCTTAGTTAGAACTTCCGTTTCGCCATCATAACAGTTCTGTATCTCCTCGATGACATAAATATTCACGTAAGGAATATCGCCTTTAAGTTGTTCCTTTAACTTACGTTTATGAATAAAGTCGTTCATTATAACCTCTCCGATTTCATTTCTAGTTATCTGAGAATCCACGAAAGGCACATCCACGATTAGGTCTTGCACTAAAGGAAGGAACCGAATATCGGTTAAGTCAACAAAGGGAATCTTATCGAATCTATGTCTCCATTCTAGAACCGTATCAAATACCATTAGTTTCATTGCATTTCTCTGATAATCCTCTGTTTCTCTGAATGTTCTGAGTATGTGCATACCCGCATTAGTTTTGCCATGTCTTTTAGTAGCAACAATCATTAAGCCCCCCATTTCGACAGCCTTTTCACAAATCATCTTTAAGGTATCTTTGAATTGTTTCTCTTGTGCGTTCTCACTCATAATAATCCTCTCCGATTATCCCTTTTTGTTGAAGAGCCTCTGTGATGTCTTGAGTATTCTCTTTTTTTCGTCCAAATAGAGGACAATTAATGCATTTTGGATTCCACTTGTCTTTGTTATCTTCGTAAATAGTCATGTTTAGAGCGTCCATACATTTACCATTTTCAACCTCGATGGTTTCAAATCCGAATCCGCATTTACCATTAGTTTGTTTGAATGACATGTAATCCACAACCCTAAACTATGATTATTGAGAGTATGACTTGAAATAAACACACGACTAAATCTAGAGCAGTTCCACTTCTAGCCTTTTTACCCGCTTTTGAATCTCTATTCTTTTCGCCTCTATTTCATTTTGGCATTGAGAACAGAGAACACCAGAGGTATCGTTACGTGGCAATCCACACTTGAAGCATATCTTGTCTTCGCTCAATCTTGACATCTCTTACAGGATGTTAGTACCTTTCGCCTCTTATAAATCTTCCGTTTCCCAATTCTTCATTCTATGACAATTAGCACAAAGTAATTGGATTTTTCCCTCTAAAAACAACTGTTTCGCTAACTCTAATCTTGATTTGGAGAGATTCTTGAACTTTGTTTTTGAATCTATATTATCTAATGGCTCTAATTCATCAATCTCAAATACTGCCAGACAATTATTAAAATCCGATAAAGATAAACCACATCTCTGACATTTATTACCCATAAATCTTACTAATTCTAATTTATTCCTTCTATAATACATCTTTGACTTTTTGTTAGCCGATTTCGGGCTCTTTTGCCTTTTTATTCGTGAATTTTCTCTATCTTTTAATTTAATCTCTAGTTCATTCTTTGTTAATTTCAAATCATTTATTCTTTGTTTAATCTCTTTACATGCTCTTCCATGTTCTCCTATACAAAGGTTACAAAAATCCTTATCTTTAGTAAAACAATAACTAGGAAGTTCCTTTTCGCATTTCAGACATTTTTTGAGTTCCGAATTCATTTCCATAACATCTTTAGCCAGATAGGCTAAACTGATATAAAAACCTTGCGGTCTTAATCAATTGATTAATCTTCCGAAACTAGTTTTAACCTGCACCCCAATCCCCCCAAGAAAAACTTCTTTTCCGAAAATATCTTTAGTTTAAGCCCTAAATTTAAAAGAAAGTATGCGCCAGCCAAATTTTCTCCAAGTATCCTTTTCTCTAAGTTCTCTAACCAAAATAACCTTAAAATGAAGACTTGGTTTTGGCGGATGCACCGCCGTCCGCTTCAGTCCCAATGACGATGGAAGGACAACGCCTGCGCCTTCAGACGAAAAGATTAATCAGTTGTTTAACTAGCCTTAGAAAATAGTTTCACTATTGGATAGAATCAGGTATTTAAGCGTTTCACTAAAAGGAAATTTATAAGAAGTTAAGTCGGACATAATCTAGAATATCTTGTACTGTCTGACCTATTATCTCTAGAAGTTCCGACTTTGTTTCTTCACTATATTTGGCTAAGAAAAACAAACCGTAGGTTTTAGAATCTTCGGATATGGGTTGTATGATGAAAATAATCTCCTCTGTCAACTAAACTTCACCTTTTCTTTTATCTTACTTATTATTCTTAAATCACAACTAGCAAAAAAGCCGATAGTTTCTCCCTTAAATTTTCCTTCAAGCATTAGAGCAGAAATTAAATCTCGGTCTATTTTTACGATTCTCGCTTTACAATTATGTATAGCACGCTTTAGAAAGTTCTTAGGTTTGACTTGAACTATGTCTCCGACTTCTATCATTTTAATGCAACCGCTATGAATAATGCTCCGAATATCCCAGAGATTATGGCTATAAACAAACTCCAATGACTTAGACTAGCGTAGTCTGTGAAGAATAAATATGAAACAAAGAATAAGAAGAGTGCTATTAAGAGCGAATAGAGCCGATATATCTGTGGAATTATTGTAACCATTTGATTTTTCCCTAAGTCTTAATTCGTTCCGAGCCTTATAAACTTTGCTTATGTGAACACTACTTTTTCCTTTGTATAATAGAGTTGTGTGCGACAGAACCGACAGATTCCTATTCCCTCAACTTCTATAATATCTTCTGGTATATCTACATGACATTTACACTTCGGACAGATAACAAAGGTAAACTCTATTTCACTCATGAGAATACCACTTTTTCTTCAAATCCCATTCTTATTCGCTCTATCTGGTTATCTAGAATCTTAAGTAATTGCAGACTTATAACCATTTTCATTTTTGCTAACTCCGTACAGACCTCTTCATAATATTGCAATGGTGCTTTTTCTATCCACTCAAAATGATACTGATTACTACCTAACCCCGAAAGAATTGAACTAGCCTTAAATCTTTTTATCGGGTTGATTTTATAACCTACCTCATAATATCCTTTGATTCTGGCTAACAATATATCTGTAACGAAAGAACTTGTATTCTGAATTACTAGAACTTCCTCTCCGATTTTGAAAATTGGTTTCCAATTCATGTGAATATAACCCTTTCTTTCTTACTCTTAAGAAACGCAAAAAGTTCTCTCCGAAAAATATCTTGATAATCAGAATTTCTGGGTCTGACTTTTTCTTTCCAAATCTTTCTCCACTTTAAGAAACATGGTTGACAAAGAATATATCTATATTCTATAACGACAGATTCTAACTCTGTTGGAATCACATCACCACATTTCTTACATGTTATCAACTAAAAGTCACCTTTTCTGGGTTTGTTTCAATTTTATACGGTATGTTGACCCGACTAAAGTATAATTCATAATCTATCAGACACAGTTCACAAACAAAGTCAACTGAACAAAGTTCTGGCGATTCGTTTAGGAATTTGCCATAAGTAACCCTAAAAGTAGCCTCAAATTCGCCACACTTTTTGCATATTGTTCCCTCTGGAATAATGAGTTCTTCCGACATCTAAGTAAACACCACTCTTTCTATTTCTGGTTCTGGTTTAAAACTTAATAAATGAAAATGGAATCCGCAACTACATCTCAGAGTGAGGATACGTACTAGCCTTCCACACTTCGGGCATTGCTTTTGCCAACTACCAGAGTATAAGTCTCCCAGATTTCACACCACTAAAGATATAGGATACGCAATAGGATATAAACATTTCTAATATTGCTTAATCAATTGATGAATCTTCCAAAAATACTCCTTCCGCCACCTTCGGTTTTTGACGTTCCCAATTTGGGCTTAAATCAGCCAAAGCAGACTAAAACGAGCCCCACAAACAGAAAAAAACAAATACAAGAGTTTTCAGACTATTGTTGGGGTATGGTGGGTTGTAAAGCACACCAAATTAGGCTCTACAGCCAGAAAAAAACGAATACGAAGGATTTCGAGCCGTTCGGACTGCTGGCACGATGCACTCAGAAACTTAATCAATTGATTAACTAGAACGAATAAAATCTAAAACCAAATTTTTAAAATTCATACACAAACCACTAAGCCAATTTGCACATAAGCCGAAAAAAGGATAATAATTACTGAGCGTGTTTATCCATTTCATTAAGAATTTCTGAAAAATTATGTTTATTGATATGAATGATTTTCCATCCAGCACGGGTTAATTCAATATCCCTTTTTTCTTTATCTTTTTTTGATGTATGAAATCTCTCACCATCATATTCGTATGCAACATTATTTTTCAAATCCGCAACATCAATATAGCGGATATTCCAAGATTTTTTACCTATGGGGGAGATTACCAAAGTTCTAACTGGAAAATTATATTTAAGATACTCAGGATTCAATCGTCTTTTTAATTCTTCAAACATAATTCTCTGCTGAACCGAATCTTTTATTTTTCTGGGTTTGGATTTATTTAATTTTCTAGGTAAATCAATTTTCTTAGATTTCAGACGAAGTTTATTACACTTATCACATGTATCCTCTTTAATTCTTTTATAGGCAGAAACAGTTTTTCCCATTATTAATTTTTTGTTACAAAATTTACAAAATGGATGCTCTCTTTCAGCCTTTATTTTCCTCAAATTGGACATTAGATTCCCCAATAATAAATTCACCATCGTCCCAGCGGAACGATGGGGGTCATAATTTACCTTAAGGTAATACATTATATAGACTGCGCTATATATAAACTTTTCTATACAAAAAATAGAGGCGGGGGAGAGTCACGCAACGTATCGAGTTTCGTCTTTGGTCCCTTTTTTGGGCTGTTTTGCCTTGATTTTCTCCGCTTCTTGTTTTATCTCTGCCTCTTGTCTTTTTTCGGCTTCGCTAGTTATTAATTCATCCATTTTGAGAAGGATTAAAGCAACCTCTTTAACCGTATCAAAGATGTGCTTATAATCTTCCTCATTTATGTCGTTTAAAGGTTGAATTCTATTGAACCATTGCGACCAACCCTTCAAAGAAATGTTAATAGCGATTAAACATTGATGTATTGCACAGACAGATTCTAAACGGTCTTTCGGGTCAAGTTTCTCTATATCCTCAATCATTCTCTTCAGCATATCTGTCCATTTCTTTTGCTCTCCTGCCATCATTTCCATAAGTTGTTGTGGCGAAGACATTGGTACTCCCTGTGAGCATCCACACGGTTCTTCTTCATTATTCATTCTTTTTGACACCTACTTAGTTATTCTCACCGCTCTTAATAAAGGTTTCTATTTGACACGTTTTACTTGCCTACTTGTGGTTGTGGAATTTCTCTCTTTATTAGTGCTCGTCCACCTTTGGCAGATTCTTTAATCCTTTTTGGTAAAATTGGGTTGGCTAAGACACTCTGCATAGATACTCCCTCAAAATGGATTTTCCATTTTAAAGGAAGTTTCTTTATAGCCATCTCACAAACTTTTTTTGCCATATGGAAACTAATTGCTTCGTCATTAATACCGATTTCAAATAGTTCTGCGCCCTTCTTTATTCGGGCACTTCGGAACGTGCTTTTGCCGAATGAATTATGAGTAAGATAAGGCAACGAATATAATCCATTAGAAGTTTTTATTCCGATTACTTTTCCTTTGTAAGGAATCTGTTTTATTTCGGTTACTCTTAACCAGAATTCATTATCTTTTTCAAATCCTATTTTCCTTTTTATAGAGGGAAAAATTGTGGAGAGACAAAAGATTCTATGCTTTGTCCAATTATTTAATGGTTCTTCTATTTTTAGGAATGTTTTGTATCCCTTGTTTAAAAGTATCAGAAAAAGTTGAGATGCAATCTTCGGCGAAGAAGTTTTAATTTGAGTTATTCCGTCATGATATTTACTTCCATCACCTTTAATATAATTAGGAAGCCATAAATCCAAATTAGTTCCATTCATAAATTCGGGAATTCTTTTGTTAAATGATTTTGTTCCGATATTCTTGCGGAGAAACTTAGCCAATTTATCCGTTTCTTTAGAAACCAATGTAATTACTTCATAAGAAGTTTTTCTATTTTTTACTCTACTTTTTAGTCCTAGTTTTTCAAGAAGGTTAACAATTTCTTCTGGCTCATCATTTAAAGAAAGAGCAAAAGAAATATACCAACGATTATATAGTTTATATGTTGAACCTTCCGCTAAAAACCATCCGCACAACATCAATAAATTTTCATTATAATTTGAATAATCACTTTCTAGAAATTTCTTGAAACAGACATAATCGTTTTTCTTTAAAGATTCTGCTAATATCCAGTCTGGTTCTATATCGCCAAAATTATCAATATTGTATTCTCTTTGATAATGAGAGTCATTTTGGTATTTTATTTTTCTTTTTATGAATATAGGATGTGTTTCGGTCAATTCTTGAAGCGGAGAACTTCTTACTCGTAATTGTATGATTTTACCATAATAGTTTAACTCTTTTACTTTTTCTACCTCTATAAATTCTCCATCACTCCAAATTAAATTTCCTCTCTTCACCTCATTTGCTCGCTTTATTCCATCTTCACAGATAACTATCGAATTTGGAGTTTGACATAATCTCATCCCCTTGGAAAATCGCTCTGCCTTAACGACACCAATCATCCCATGTTCACGATTAACATGAAACGGATAAGCCTTCATTTGAAGGCGGTATTTCGTTTCTCCTAAAACCCTAAGTTCTTTGTTTACGGTTACTCGGACACTTTCAAGAGCCTTATCGGAAACTTGACCATCACACAATGCAACAAGACAAACTTTGGCTGGAAAATCAAATCTATTAGTTTTTCCATAAGTCATTTTTTGAAGACCCTCTGGCACATTAGGATAACCCTTCCTAACGTATTCCTTGCGAGTATATGCTTGTCCTTTAAGGTCTCGATAACATTTCGTGGGTCGGGTCATTGTTTATCATCTGACCCATCTAATATCTTAACTAACTCTTCATCTGTGAAACATTCAATATCAAAGACTTCAATACCTTTACTCATGCCTGTACAGAATCTAATTCCACCGAGTTTGATTACGCTTCCATCATTTCTACGCAGGACCTCGCCAACGCACTCAAATCTATGCCCAGAAATTTGGCGAATAAGAATGACTTTGATTACTTTTGGTTCGTTACTCATAACACTTCCTCTTCTTTATAATCTTCATCTTCCATATCTGTACCATATCTAAAAGGGAACACTCTAGCGAACTCCTCTCGTATCTGCATTAATTCTTCATAAACCATAATGATTTTGCCCTGCAAAAGAGCAATTCTGATATTATCTAAGGCTTGTCTCATCGTGAACTTAAGGAATAGTCGTTTCTCTTCTCTATTCTTTATCTCTGGTTTCTCCGACATTTTTAGACCAACGATACTATAGTAATATTCGTTTCTTATAAAGGTTCCGATTGTTTAATCAGTTGATTAATTGGTTTTTTAACCTAAGAAGCCCATTAGATGTAATTGTAATTTCGTAATATTTGCGGTCTACTCCACAAAGTCGGCATCCTAACGCTCTAACAAAATGAACTAAATCCCATTGTTTGACTTGATTATCTTTGGGTCTATTCCGATTAAGGTCTTCCTTTAATTCACTAATGGCTTTTTTGAAATCTATACAAATTGTTCCATCGAGATTATGCCCAATACCTACACCGCCAGCATAACCTAACTTATCAGCATCTTCCTCAGAGGCTCTCTGTGAAACATATATCGCTGTAATTCCGTTCCGCTGATTATAGCGAGCCATTTCGATGACTCTATATTTGATTGCCCCTCGATATGATTCTAACAGAGTAAGACTATCTATAATCAATAAATCTATCCCTTTGAGGATTTCTACTAAGTAGCGATATGTTTCTACCAAAGTCTGCCACTCTCTGAGTTCAGTATAAAAAGTACTATCTAAAACAAATAGATTATGTTGAATTGTTTCCCAATCTAATCCCATAATTTCTGCTTTCTGGCGAAATCTTGCTTGAAGGTCAAAACGTGGACTCGGAGATTGCCATGTATCTTCCGAAGTGATAAACACAACTTTTTTACCTTCACTAGCACATCGAAGTGCTATTTCTTGTATAAGGATACTTTTCCCCACCTCTGGATTCCCCACGATTCCCAGTTGACTCACTATTGGTATCCCACCCAACGGTTCGTTTTTCTCGTTAAGAAATAACTGGTCAATAAATGTTCCAGTTTTAAATCCTACCAATTCTTTTTTCGCATCTGCTGTAGACTTCGGTCTAGAAATTAGAGAACCATATTTCTTAGCGTCTTCCTCAACTTTAGTTTTCCTTTGAAATGGTTCTTTAGCCAATTCAAATTCGCCCGCACTACCACTTTTAGCCTCTGATATTGCAGTTTTTACAGCCTCTTGTAGAAGTCGAGCCACACCTTCTGGGTCAAGCACCATTTTTTCAGGTTTTTTCTCGGACATTTTAGGTCACTAGAATATGGATTTCGTTCTTAATAAACCTATCGTTTAGAATTCCCGATTTTGTATTCATGACTACACTTCAAACCATTCTGCTCTTTTGCCATTTGCCAAATTTCAAATTCTTTTGGAAAATATTTCTCCATTATTGAATCTGGATTTGCTGGAGAAACAACATGGCAGAATTCGTGGATAAGAATCAATTTAGTTGCTTGTTTGATTCCCTTTCTTTCAAATAAGTTCTCAGAAACGTGGAGTGTTATCAAGACCACAATTTCATCTTTTACTTTCTTGATTATGGTATGACCGCTAAGACGATTATCTTCCTTTTCCACTTCAAGTTTAATTCTGGTCTCTGGAAAGTCAAGAGAGATTCTAGTCTTTATCCACTCTACGACTTGTGGAATTTCCAAAAATTCTTCTTTCTTCTTCAAGCCATTCTTCATCTTCTCGTCTCTTCTCCTCTATCGCCTTATCAATGTCTTCTTGAGGAAAGACCTTCTTGGGCTTCTTGCGTGGTCTTACTTGTGGTCTGATTATATTTGGTTTCCATGAATCCATCTGAGAACTCTGAGCAATTCGCTTAAGACTATGAGATACCCCTTTATAATGTTCACATTTTTCGCATTCTTCAACAAGCACTCTATCTCTAGGGAATTTATCATGTAGAAGGGGGCAGAAAACCCATGTACAATCTTTTCCAGCGGACGGCGTAGGTATTCCTTTTCGCCAGCCTAATCTTACAAGCCCCCAGCCATGAGGCATTAAGTTACAGAATAATCTAACCATAGTATTAGAATTTCCTGCTGAACCTAAATTAACCATCCTAGTTACACCATTTTTATCAAACTATAATAAGCCACTCCATTTGATTCTATATATTTTGTTATAAGCCCATCACGAACAAGTTCTCCACAAAGAGCACCAATTACCTTCGGTTGAGTACACAAATTATTATTTTCGTATTGATTCCTAATCACATAACCTATCTCAAAAGCATGCATTGGAACTGACTTGTCAGATAACACTTCAAGTATTATCTGTTTTATTTTCTTCCTCATTGATAACCACATTTCGGGCATTTAGTCATAAATGATAACATTGCGTAACCACATCTCGGACATATTTTGATGTCAGACCAAACTCCGAGACCCATTTAGACCACTATTAATAAATAGGGTCGCCCTGACTTATAAGGATTACGCTTAATCAATTGATTAAGTTTCTGTGATGTTGACACCATTCCAACCACCTTTTATGCCTTTCGCAAAATACTTATAGGGGATTCTATATATAGAAAATTCTGTTTCAATAGGTCATGTTATATGTCCTTTATTGCAACCAAAAAGGTAAATTTGGTTTTTGAGTACTAAGCCATTTTGTTTCAATAGGTCATGTCATATGTCCTTTATTGCAACGTCACATATGATATGAGACCATTTTCCTTTAGGGAAAAGTTTCAATAGGTCATGTCATATGTCCTTTATTGCAACTTCTAAAAGAGCGCAAAAATATTGTTCTCAAGCATGTTCGTTTCAATAGGTCATGTCATATGTCCTTTATTGCAACACTGAAAGCAAGAAGAAACTCTGGTAGCCTTTCGGAGAGTTTCAATAGGTCATGTCATATGTCCTTTATTGCAACCGTAAGGTGCATAAATTTTGCCCTTCTGAAACCCACACTACATCATCATAAATGACGGAAGGGCTACGGTTTATTAACGTGGCATTATTTTTTTCGCCGTCATTCAGTTGCTTCCCATAAGGAAGTCTATTACGATTATCTCGTAACTGTGAAGTTGTTTATAAAGACAATCGGGAACGGATAGTTCTTACATCGAATGGTTTAACGTCTGAAATATTTGCCCCCATACCATTTACTTCGGCAAGTTTGTCTTTAAGCCTTTCTTGTAGTTTATACGTTGGGTTCATATTTTCTATATCTTGTGATTGGGCTTTTCCAATAGTATCTTGAAGAATTACTATTGGTTGATATATTCCGAACCGTTCATGCCAAATTCGGAAAACTTTGTTTATGGCTTTCCTTACATGGTATAGTCTGCAATCTTTAGTTTTAGATGTTATCCTAACTGTTGATTTGGCATGTAATAAACACGCATCAAATACTTGTTGTTCATCCATGTTAAAGAACTTCGTTTTCCAAACTATTCCACATTCGTTTAATATTGGTTGAATTATCATATAAATTCTTCTTTTATTTTCGTCCCATTGATATTCTGACGGTTTCTTTGGAACGCCACTTTGCCAATACCATTTTCCATTTTTCGCTTTTACTATCCATCCACCGTGATAAACACCAGAATCCCAATATTCGTGGACTGGTTTTTCTATTCCCTTTGAATAGTATTCATCATGATTCTGATAAAGTATCTCTATCTTCATTCCAGCAAAAAGTAACCAATATTTTCCGTTTTCTTTTATTACTTGAATATCTTCTCCACTTGTATTTGGAGAAACTTTACCGCAGATTGGAAAAGCGACTTTGCCTAAAAAGATTCCTCTAATTCCACTTGGCACAACTGTATTTACAATCGTATTAATACATCCACCAAGCCAATGGGCTTTACATGACTGGTTCTTGATTCTATATTTCTTCACATAATCATACGGGGTTTTCGTTTCTTTTTTTCGTGCTTCACCCTCTTTTACGAAATTCCCAAGACTTCGATATTCTAAGTAATGCTCATATAAAATTTTATCTTGCTCCGAATTAGTCTTCAATTCAAGTGATTTAGAAGTCGTTGTTGGAAGTTTCCAAATTCCTTCATTTTTCTTGCCTTTTCGCTTACGCCGTTCTTCCGTTTGTTTTCCTTTTTCTACTCTTATTTTTTCCTTTATTAATATCTCATCTTGTTCTCGTTTATCATCCGCTTGTTCTTTGAGATACCATTGTATACGCCCATAGGAAACTGATGGATAATCTTTTTGAATTTGTTTTATTGCTTGATGAGTAGTTAAACCAGATTCTTTAAGTTTTCTGGTTTTCTCTCGGATATACGAAACGTCTTTTTCTGCAAGTGTTTCTGGTCTTGATTTAAACTTTGTCAAATTCCCACTTCCCAGTCAATTGATTACGTTTCCAACTCAAAATAAGAGGTTCAGAAGATTCAAAAACCGCCATTCGTTCTTTCTCATTTTCTGGCTGTTCATAGAATAGATGACTTGCGAACCAAACTTTCAATTTTGTGCCGAATGCAGATTCTATTTGTTTATAGATGTTGCTATGAACATGACCAATTATTAATCCATCACAACCAAAATATTTCGTGGCTCTCGTCATTGCTGTCGTAGTTGAACCAAGTCTGGATGGATGGATGAAGACAAGTTTCAAATTCTTCATATTTCTGAAGTTGAAATTAATTATACATTCTGTGCTGTAATATTGTTTGAAGTTTGGGTTAGCAAGATATATATCGCCGTAAATTTTATTGAATTGTGTCCGTGCCTTTTGACTTCGTTCTGCTGGAAGATGTAGCCCAAATTTACGCATCCAATGATTGCTTCCTATTTGAAATAAGAATCTGTGGAATATCGGCTTTAATATTTCTAATTGTTTTTGCAAACGTTTTAATTCTTCATCTTCTGGGGATGAACCATAAGACAAAGTTGCGAATTTGGAAAGCCAGTTATCGTCAAGAAAATCTTGAAGAATGAAATATCTGTGTGGTTTGTCAAGTGCCCATTTTGTTAATTGTTTTAGTGTTTTTTCCTCTACATTTTCATGTCCTAATTGCCAGTCAACTAGTAACATTTCGGAGTCATCTTCTAACTCAAATGTCAAGTCTCCCTTTCGACATGAAACAAATTCCCAATTTCCATAGATGTTTTTTATAAGTATTTTTTTAGTCATTATTTTCCACCTATAAATAGTATAATTAGACAACAACTATTTAAACCTTGCGGTCTAAACGGTCTTTAGGGTCAAGTTTCTCTAGATAATGGAAATAGAAAAAAAGAGATTATTGGATGTGGGATAATGATTGAAGAGTAGTTATTCTACTCTTCCTCTTCCCATCTATCACCATTCTTCCTCTTCGTCTTCTTCGTCTTCAAATTCTTCTTCTGGGGTTTCTTCTTCAACCATACTTTCACATCCAAGGTTAGCAGAAAAGTAATAGCAAACCCAAATATAAACTTTTCTAAGAATATAACAAAAAAGGGGTCTTCTCATTAATCAATTGATTAATCGAACCTGTCAATGGACTAGCAGGCTCTTTATAAATAACTTGTCAATGAGTTGACGAATCTATTTCTTTTCTGTACGGACGACTTTATTTGAGCACTTTGGACAACAAATTCCGCCAACTAAAAGGGAATTACATCTAGAACACCTTTCGCCAAACATAGGTTCTCTCCAATGTGGCGTAAGAAATACCCATGCCATTTTATTCCACTACTGGTAAATTACCATTAATAGGTCTTATTTCGCCTTTGAATCCGCACCTAAAACATCTGGCTTCAAAGTTTTCTCTAGATTTTTTCTTCTCTTTTTTCTGTACATAACGGCATTTTGTTTCAGAGCCACATTGAGGACATTTCACTCTTGATTTTCTCTCCGTTTTAAATAAATCTTTATAGCCTCACTTCGATTTCTTCTTTTAATACCGAATTTTTTGAATTTTAATAAAATAGCATTTTCATAAACGCCGAGTTTTTTAGCGATTTGTCCTACCGACATCTGATTTTCTTCATAATAATACCTAAATTCCTTTTCTGTTATATTCTTCAGAGCGTTGTGTGGGGACCACTTCTCTGATTTTATAAAAGTAATAAGTTTTTGTAAACCTTCTTTTTTTATTATACAGTAAGAAATTAGTTTCT
>Ga0315314_1002464_pt1 | contig 15238 bp, 20 predicted proteins | sample TDP9_MG_FD_203631 | JGI IMG/M metagenome (GOLD analysis project Ga0315314, IMG submission 203631) | Freshwater sediment microbial communities from Lake Towuti, South Sulawesi, Indonesia - TDP9 | ecosystem: Environmental > Aquatic > Freshwater > Lake > Sediment | place: Indonesia: South Sulawesi...
CTATTACGAAAGCGGTCCGGCAGCTACGGTTTTCTATGGCAAAGATGAGAACCCGCGCATTATCAGCAGTACAAGGAACGAGACTGGTGGCGATTTCGGGGTCGGATGGAAGAGCACCGATCCGTGGCGGGCTACTACATTGCTGAGAGGGATAAATATTCAATGGTGAATTCTGCCGAGCTCTTGTCGTACCATAAGAGTGGAGAAATGCTTAAAAAGCTCGATCAGGAAGTCAGGGAACTGTTTGACGAAGCAAATCTGGACTATGCCCGTGTTTTTGCCAGGTCTTCAAATGTCTTCTATCAAAACTATGACCTTTTCGTCAGCAAAGACCAGCTCGTTTACGGAAGTCTTAGTGATTAAGGCAAAGGAGGATGTCGATTATGACAACCCGAAGTGGTACAAGAATATTATCTTCGACGAGGCCACGCTGGGCGAGGTGGCCAAGCTCTTCCCGGAGCGCGGGATACAGACGGATTTTGATGTCGTCAGGCTGGTACAGGACTATGGCGACCAGTTTAAGGAAGAGCTTGATAATCGTATCAAAAAGAGATAGTTAAAAAATAGAAAACTGGATGTTGTTTGAGGGAAGTAGTTGGTCTTTTTAAATATATACAAATAATGAAAAACATGTAGGAAATTCATGATGATAGCTCATAACAAGGTTGTTTTATGGAAATTGTTATTCCATCGCGCTCTGAAAAAAGGAGAAAAGAATACAAACATATTTTAGATCAACTCTATAATGATCATAAAAAAGGCAAAATAGATTTTCTTCAATATCAGGGCCTTTCTTATGACGCAATAAACGAGGTAATAGCAAAAAACAAATTGAAGTCAGAACATGGTAAAAATGCTGCTCGCCGCGAACTTGAATCCATCTGGGAGGATTTTGATCCGGCAATAAGAGAACTGACGGACATAGAATCCATAGAAAAAACTCTAGGAGGAAAAAATTTTATGAGTACATATGATTTCAAAATGAGGTATTTAGGAAGAGCACTAGCTGAAAAATACACTAAAAAGATATCTAATCAAAAACGTAAATAATTTATAGACGGTAATATATCCCTGAAATTGTTAAAGTCTTTCTCAACATTATTTATGTCCCTCAAATAATTGGCTAATAACCATGAGTTACTTAAACGTCGTGTAGCATATTGCGCTCTTGTATACAGTTTCTTTGCAGTTCCAGGATAATCTGCTATGAAATTCCTATCTGCAACTAAAAGAACCGGAGTATAATAGGCTCTAAGCGTTTTTTCTTTAACCTCTTTACTTTGATATATTACTAGACTCGATAATGGGGGCGGGAGTACAATTCTCTCCAAGTCTTCGTCTACTGAGCCGTTTAAAAATTCAGAAACAATTTTATGCGTATCATAATATTGAATCTCACAATCTTCTTCGTACATTTTTATGGCTCTGCTCCGCGCCAAAGAACCTTTTGTGGTAAAGACTTCTTTTTTCATTTTCTGGCGGGGGTAATATAGTAACTTACCGCTTGTTGTACTTGGAGCTGGAGAAACAGGCACAAGGTCTCGCATAATTTTGGGATCTTCTCTTAACAGCGTGAGCAGGGCAATGGTTGATATTTCCAAAAAATGAATCTTTCCGCTCTTAATGAACTCCAGAGCTTCTGAACTACCATCAAAAATGTATAATTTTCTATCAATAGAAAATTGTTTATTCATTAAGAAGTTAGTCAATGGTTCAATTTCGAATTTACTTTTTGCATATGCTATTTGAGCTATTTCTTTTTCTCCTTTTAGAGCCTTAATTTTTTTATGTGTTTGTAGCCAACGATCAAGTTCAGGATAGTCTCGACCTATTATCTCTAAGCTTGTTGATGGGGGCTGGTAGTCCTTGTACCAGTCAAGTAGAACCAACGCCCCGATTACTCCCTTTTTAGTCAACCCATAGACTGCCCTTTCAGACGATGTATAAATTGGCTTCCCAATGAGGTCGTCCAACTCACCTAAAATGGGTAGTTCCATCTCAATTTTTTTCCTAACCCAGCCGATTTTTCGCAGGTCGGTCAGGCAATGACTTACAACTGGTAAAGGCTTACTCAGTCTCCTTGAAAGGGTCTTAGGAGACATATCGTTTTTTAATAAATACAGTAGAACCTGAATCTTGACGAAAGGGAATCTTTCGGGATTCAAGTCCTCCATAGTTTTTCTACAAGCTGATTCTTTTAAAAGTTTGTTTAAAAGGGTTTTGGATGTTAAACCAGCGGTATACTTTCAGATCGATTTACATGGTAAAGACAGTTTTACTTGATTGGATTAAAGATGTCCGAACAAGAGTTTGGGAGAAGAAGGGGCTACCCTTCCCTAGGTTCCCTTGAAAGGGAGTTTGACGACTCCCTTAGAGAAGAAAGAGAAAGGGAAAGACGAGACAGAGCGATGCGTCAGATCCTTTACTCCGATGAACCTGCTGAGAGGCTAGCAGTAAAAGCAGTTGCCGCCGGTCTTGTATCCTACGTGCAGCACGAGGACCTCTACTATTCGAGCTACTACCAACACAAGAAAGGCTGGTTCGGCCACACAACGGACGAGGAAGGCACCACCAAGCGCATCAGGCGTCTGGTCGTCGAAAGGTGAGGTCCATGGAGTTCGACGAGGTCCTTAAAGACCTGAACAGGGCCGTCATACATAAGCAGGAAATAAGCTGCATCCGTCATCAGCGCAACGGCCAAATCAGATGGGTCATTGATATCAGCGATCCCGCCGAGGCTGAGAGCTTCCAGAACAGGCTCACGTCCTTCTTTGACAGGTTCAAACCACAGGAGGAAAACGAATGTCGCTGACGCTTAGTTACGAGCGGCCCATCTCAACATACAGCCCGTTCGACCGGCTGTTGGCAAACCATTACGACGAAAGCGCCTGGCTGGCCATATTCGGCGAAGCGAGGCTGAACACAAGGATTTGCACCGTGATTATCAAAGAAAGCGGCCGCGCGGTGACCAGGAGGCACGGAGAGTCCTACGAGAGTTCCATAAGCTACCGTAGGCGGGCACTGGCCTACTGCTGAGGTGATATCGATGCTGATTGAAGGTGCTCTCATCCTCCTGTTTGTCGCCATCGCTAGAAAAATGTACCAGGACAGTGAACTGGACGCGACTGAGGACACAAAGGAGTACGAGCGCACGATACGGCTGACACACTACCCAGATGGCCGTGTAAGACGGGAAGAGCTGGACTAGCCATGCTCGGCGCGAACCCCGTTCTTGTCGTGGCGTTCCAAATCGCTGCAACGATGTTCTTGTTGGTAGCGATAGCTAAGACGTTGCGGGCCGAGTTCGACCGAACATCCATCGTTATCCTAGCCGGGCTATCAATCTTCCTTAGCTTCTTCCTTTTCTGGCTGGTGGAGGCCATCGCCGCGGTGTCCGTGTTCGCGCTGCTCTTCAAACTCTGGCAACGTTCCAAGGAGCCTAAACCGGGGCCGTTCATACCGCCTGAGCTCGACGAGGACAGGGCGTTGCAGGATGAGCGAGAAGAATGAGAAGCAGGCAGCCGCGGAGTTGGCAAATTTACTGAAGTCGTTCGATCAGCGGTTGGCATCTCTGGAACAGCAGATGCAATTTGGTCGCGGTTCGCCGGTCATAAGAAACGCAAAGGAGCCGTCCCATAGTCTCGAAGCAACGGAGAAGGTAATGACTGGCGAGGGCCTCCGGACGAATACAACCGTACCTGTGTGCGTCGTATGCCATCAGGTCATTTCCGAGGAGTTCTTTGTTTGCCATCACTGCAACCAGGTCGTCTGCGGTTCATGCATTGTCATGCACAACAACATGGCGCACTGCGAACTGTGCCTGAGAAAAGAGCATCTCGACCTTTCAAAGCGCGATTATCTCGCGCTCATTTGCGTAGCGAACGGCCTAGCACATCCCGAGACGATTGCAGAGTTGGCTTTGCTGAGTAAAGACTTGGTGCAACGTTCCTTGGCCAAACTAGCGTCGAGCAACTTAACAACTACGGAGAAAGCATTGTTCGGGCTGTCGTGGGATATCAAGCTGACAGACGAAGGTGGGATTGCCGTGAATGTGTACCGCCGCATATACGGCCGTCACGAGGACGTCATCGAGTTCGGCAGGCGGCTGAGGATGTACTTGGCTGAGACGCCTTAGAGGTGAAAACATGACCATCAGGGTGGGTTGGACAGAGGAAACGCGGGAAAGGATTGACAAGCTGGCTGGCCACTTGAACAAGAACATGCTGCAACTGATGCTGTACGACTGCGTGACGGAGGACGACCCAAAGCTGTCGGTCGAGCGTAGGGATGAGCTCGAATCGCTGCTCGGAACGTATGAACCGATGCTGTGGGAATCGAGCCGACCCGTGATTGCCGCGCCCGAACAGCAGGATCTCGAAGGCGAATTGATGCTCGGCAAGGTGTACCAAGGCGACATGGCTGTCTGCGATTTCAGGCTACCTTATCGTTATCTCACAAGGCATATTGGCATCTACGGCCAAACTGGTCACGCCAAAACGACGCTATTCTTCCATCTGCAGGATCAGCTAATGGAGGCAGGCGTTCCATTCTTGGCCTTTGACCCGAAGAACGACTGCCGTGTTCTTTTGAGGAAAAACGAAGAGATGACTGTAATCCCGTGGCGCAGGCTGCTGTGGAACCCGCTCAGGCCTCCGCCCAGCATGCCTGTGCACGAATGGTGGGCAAACCTCAGCCAGATAACAGGTTTTTCATTCGGTTGGTTCGTGGCCAGCAGCAACTACCTCCAGCAGCAGCTTGACACACTGTACGACCGGTTCATGGAAACGGGCAGGCTACCGACGGTCGCAGAGCTCCAATCCGCCATCAACCAGACATCCGTGAGCTCAAGGCGCAAGTCCGAGTACCACGACTCGGTCGAAAACCGTATCCAGACACTGGTGTCCGTTTTAGGAGCTTGCTTTGTCAGGGAGGGCATACCCCTTGAGGCGTTACTGTCGATACCCTGCGGTATCGAGCTTGCAGGCCTTCGTCCGGCCGAGGCGAACTGGCTGGTCGAAACGATCCTGAGTTGGATCTACTTTTACAGACTATACAACGGCCACCGCGGCGAGCAGCTCAGACATGTAATCTTCGTCGACGAGTGCCATCGCATTTTCGACAGGTCGAAGGAATACCGAGAAACAGCGGTGGAGATGGGTACGCCCATGATCGCCGTATTCCCGTCCCAGTTCCGAGATTTCGGTACGGGCGTGGTGTTTGCCAGCCAGGTGCCATCGCAAACCATGAATACGGTGCACGCGAACACTCTTGTGAAGCTGGCCGGCAACCTTAGTAGCGGATTGGATATCGAATCGATATCGGATGCTATGGGGCTCGACTCGGAGCTTAGGGACGACATCCACAAGCTGAAACGCGGTCAGTGGATCGTGCGAATGAGCGACGGTTGGACCGAGCCGTTCCTTGTTGAAATACCCGATTATCCAAAAGGAGTGGCCGCAACGGAGGCTGAGGTTGCGAAAAGGCTGGAAAAGAATCTCGGCAAGTATCTAATTGAAGAGAAGCCGAAACCAATAGTCACGATTACAGCGCCCGATGTGCTTCTCCCTCAGATATCTCAGGACGCGTGGCTGCTACTCATAGATATTAACGAACATCCTTTCAAGGGATGCACCTCTCGATACCAGGCTCTCAGCTTCTCAGGTAGGCGCGCACAAGCAGCGAAGAACGAACTTATGGCAAAAAAGCTTGCAGTCGAGGTGGAGGTACCGTTAGGAGGTCATAGACCGGTCAAGTTCCTTGCGCTCACAGCTCTGGCAATCGACATGCTGAAGGCGGTCGGTCATGATGTGCGACTATGGAAGCACACAGGCCACATGGGTTTCGGGCACCAACTCTACACTGTGCTCATCGCCTACTCACTGCGCAAACAGGGCTGGACGGTATCGATCGAAAAGACACTACAAAACGGCAGACGGGTAGACGTCTATGCAGCCAACGGCAGCAAGATAATTGCAATCGAAGTCGAGATGGGGGAGGTCGACCTTGAGACAAAGCTCACGGCCTTGGACGAGGTGGACGAGATCCTCATCATCACCGAATCAAAGGTTAATGTGGTACAGCAGAACGATCGGGTAAAATCATGCAACGTGGCCGATTTCCTGGCTAGGCTGCGATCCAATTATAGTAGTGATATTAATGGAAATTCGTCTATTAACTCGGAAGAGGTTGTTTCTAGTTCCGTTCCTGGGAACGAACCCGGAATAAAGGCAGGTGATGATAATGTCTAGTTATAGAACCGAAAAGCGCCCGCTTAGATATAGGAATGATGATTATATTCTGCGGGCGCTTTACAGATTACTTGGCAGGCACTTCGGACAAAGACGCAGCCCATACAGCTCATCCTACGGCCAGAGGCCGACCAGACGCGGTTTAGGAGGCATGGGAGGTTACCGCGGCTCATCAGGTTTTAGAGCCCCACAGCACAGCTTCAGGTACAGCCAAGGCCAGGGCAGTAATGCATCCTTCCAGCCGAAACGCACGTACGACACAGGCTACAGGGACAGTGCGAGGCCATCCGCGCACTACACGCAGCCGAGGACAGAACCGGATGTTGAAGAGCTACTGAAGCGGTTGGAGCAGAAAGTCGACGACAGCCTTGTTGAAAAGATAATGGAGAGGCTTGACGCCGAATCGACAGCGATGGAGAAAGCAGTGAAAACAGATACAGCCGAGCCACAGACATCAGAGGAAACGATAGAGCCTGTGCCCAAGCTAGGTGAAAGTGCTGTTCAGGAAATCCATCGAGAAAGCGAAGTGCCTGAAACAGAAAACGTTGAACTAGAGAAAGGTAAAACTGAACCAACTACAGCAGAGCCCGAATCGACTGAAGGCGACTTGTACGATAAGCTGGACTGGGGCGAGCTGGACTGGCTTGAAGAGGAGGAGCATGGGTTGACCGTAGAAGTGACTGACATCGACGCAGAGCCAGAAATCCCGAACTTAGAGCTCCTTGAAAACATTGAGACAGATGCAGCAAAGGAAGTTGCGCCGCCTGAGCCCGTTGACATTATCGTGCCTGAGTTGGAACCTGCCAAACCGTTCGAGCCTGTGCTTGAAATAATCGAACCGTTAAAGCTGGTTGAGCCTGGGATTGCCGAGCTACAAGAAGAGGTGGAAGACGGGGAGGTCGAGCCAGTATGAAGGCAGCGCTTTCAAAGCTTCGTATACGCATAAACATGGTCGTAGAAGGCGAACCCGCAGATTGGTTAAACGAGTGGAAAAAGCGCGGGCTCGTTACAAGCTATACGGATGCCGTCATCCAAGCACTTAGGGCGTACAACGAGAAAATCACCGAGCAGGATTTGAAGCTTGTACAGTTGAAGAACATGAAAGGTGATGAAGAATGAGCATCTCGGATTTATCTTAATTTGTAAACGAAAGTTTTTTTAGTAGCATGAATATAAAGCGTTTTGAGGTAGGAGCTTTACCTAATGGAGAAAAAGAATTTATTCAAGGGATTGAGTATAGGAATAGCACTTGGTATATTATTTAGTTTGTTAGAGATTATAGTTTGGTTAAGTCAATATACAGTTTTTTTAATAGATTTAGTAACGCTGCTCTTCCTCGCTATCACAGGATTAGTTACATTTAGGTTTATAAAAACGCCAGAATCAGGTATATTATGTGGTATAACTATAGTCTTGAGTAAAGCATTATCAATATCCGTTTATATATTTATAGTATCGAAAAATTGGTCTAATCCGTTTTTTTATTTAACATCTTCATTAAATTGGCCAGGATTGTTAGCAATTAATCCCCTTTTAGGTTTTTTTTTAAGGATTATTGGTTTTCCAATCGCAGGTTTCTTGGGCGGATATGCAGTTAAGAAGCCGACTTTCAAGTCACCTACTATAAGTTTGCCTATGGAGAAAAAGTTATCTAATGAACGAGAAGTTAAGCCGAGCATAAATCTGGAACGTAAAGTTCTTGAATATGTAGAATCTCACCAATATAAAATTCGAATATCTGAGTGTGCTGAGGATGTTAATAATGTAATGAAGTCTTTAGAAGAAAGAGGACTCTTGAAAAGAAAAAATTTTTAATTATTATATAATTGCAATCTATTTAGTTGGAATAAAAATAATATTAATTATGGCTTTATATTTGTTATTTTAGTAGTTATGTTATAAGTAATATGATAAGGTTCCATATATGTTAGATAAATTCAAAACATTAATCATATTGGGAATTGTTTTTTATTTCATTTGGAATTTTGTTTGGGGGATGTTTAAAATATCTTATCTTTATTTTCTTGAGCTTTTATTTGGTCCCAATGAATGTATTGTATTTATATCTTGGAGCGTGCTTCCACTTTTTATATATGGAGTTTTAATACTTTTCATTGCAAATAAGCTATCGTATAGTAAACAGACAATTATGACAGCATTGTTAGCGATAATTTTAGGTCTTATTTTAATATTTTTTACTTATTCTCCGTGTTAACTTAATCTAAAGTAATATTTCCAGTCTAAACCTGAAAATTATGCTTTATTTTTGGATTTTCATCTTTAGAAAGATTTCACCAGAAAATTTTAAATAGAGATTCGGATTTGCTTAAATATGAGGTGTTTAATAATTGGTAAGTTGGGATAGGGCTTTTAGGGGAGCAGCAGCTTTTGTTGCATATTCAATAATTTGGATATTAATTGGGGTAGGCATTATCATTTTCGGTATTTATTTTGGTTTTGTTGTCGGCACACAACAACGTGGACTTTTTGGCATGACTTATACGGAGCCTAATTGGGGGGTTGCTATCATTTCAATAATTGTTGGTGTAATAATAATAGAGCTAGGAACATACGCCTCATGGTTAAAAATAGAGCCAGAGATCATAGCTGAAGAAGTAGAAAAAAGACTTAAAATCAAACCTATTGAAGTGCAAATACTCCCGGAAGAAGATACTAATCCGCATTGAAAAAAATTTGAAGACAAATAAAAATAGAGGGGAATTTAATCCCCTCCAAGCAAGGTATTTATCGTCCTGCTCGCCTGCTCCCTCGTCATCTTGTCGAGTTCTTCCTTCGTAACGCATACGCCGTTTTTGTACGCCAAGTCCATGAGAAACTGCTTCTGCCTCTCTGTCGCCTTTTCTTTGCCAAATTCTGTTTGGCTGCCGTTGTTGAATTTGCCCGCTCTCAAGTCCTTTCTGTAGATGGCGTAAAGCGTTGCGATGTCTGTTAACGATGCTTCGATTTCCTCTTTTCGAACCTCGGCGTAGAACTTGCCGAAATCCTTCACGAATTCAGTCATATCCATCTAAATCACCTCCTTTTGTTGAATACCTCCGATACGACGGCGTGAAAAGCCTGTACTCGCTGTGCACTTGGTGCATGGGCGCAACGGCTTCGAGCACTCGTACCAGCTTATTCGTGTCCTGCCGCATCTTACGTATCTCGCTGTTCTTCGCTTCGACAGCAAGCTCCAAAGCTTCCTCAAGCGCCCGTGGTCTGTACGTCCTCGGCCGTCCGATTTCGACCAGCTCAACGAACCCTCTTTCAATCAGCCGTTCAAGCGTTTCGTGAACTTTAGACGGCGGTATTGATGCCTTCCTCGCCACATTCCACGCCTTCGACTCGCCGACTGCAAGCAGCGTGAAGTAGGCCTTCGCCTCGTTATCGCACAGCCCGTAGCCGTGCAGCATCTCCACGACCTCCCGCTCCTTACCGTTCAATACCTGCATGCTCATCACCTCTTTGGGCTAATTTTTGTAAACGGGAAGCCCGCCATCTGCTCTTAGCGCCAGCGACCCTGAAAGGGGAAGAGGAGAATGAGCGAGGCTGACAAGAGGAATGGTGAAAGAGAAAAGTAGTTTCACTTAAATTGAAATTGATAGAGGGAAAGCCTTAAAGCAAAATTTTAATATATTTGAAAATGGGGATAACCTTTTGGCGGAGGAAAAAAGAAATCCTTCGATAAGTGCTCAAAAATCGTCATCGGAGGCAAAAAACATAAGATACTATGATAAAACATTAAAAAAAGTGTTGGTCGAAGTCAACCCCATATCTCCTCCAGCGGAAGCAACCGGAAAGATTCGTTTGATTGCAGCACAATTCAACCTTCCAGACAGCGAGTTATCTCAACTAATCGATGATTTTCTACACCACTATAATATCGATCCAAATGCGCCTCCAGGGGCCTTCATGAGATCTCTAGAGAGAGATAATGAATCTCTCTGGAGAGCGCCATCCAGACAAAAAAAGGCAGCCTCATCTTCCCTGAATAAGAAAACTTCACCGGCGGCGAAGCGAGAATAACCTGCAATTCAGAGACCATTAAAAATCAAACTGCAAAACTTATGTCCAGTAATAGAGCCAAAATTAAAGAAATATTCCAGAAGAGCTAGCTCAAAGAGAATAAATGTCCTCCAATTCCACCAACGATAATTCTCGCAACTAGCTTGAGAAAGGAGACATTGTCTTTACCTGATAAGGATAGTCTGAACTCTTTGAGGATAAAATAATATCAGCATGACCATGCTCATAAAAGGATCGGCTACAAATATTCGTGTCAAACCCCTCAAGTTCTCATGTCTTTGTATTCTTCGCGCGAAGAATGGCGCAAAGGAGTAATATATCGTCTCAAAAGCGTTTAGGCTTACTCTTCCAGAAGTCGATCGCTTAACATGAAGTTTCTAGCCGCCCCCTCACCTGAAAACCCTCATAATAACCACTTGGTGTTAACTTGACTATCACACATGACTTTACTTCTAGGTTTTATAATAATATGACAAACGTTTAAAGAAAATATTCACAGGCCGATTGAATTTTTTGCCAAGCGAGATTATTTCATTCATTTTTTCATTCCAATATGAAGGCGGAATGTGTTTATATTTTTCTAGCAGTTCTGAACCGAAATCTCTGTCTATTACTGCTAAAATTTGATTTTTCGCTGCAGCTAGATTCAGATCTTCAAATCCAAAGCTATCAACAAATGGAGATAACTCTTGCATTATATTCTCCAAGTCAGTTATGTATGGCATTATAGGACCGATAAAAGCAAATGTTTTAATCCCTTCATCGTGTAATTGCTGCAAAGCATTAACTCTTGATTTCACAGCTGGGCTTTTCAGTTCAAAACGTTTTCTTATCTTTTCGTCCAATGTGATTATCGTTAAACCGACTTCCGTATCGTCAAATTTTTTTAATAAGTCAATATCCCTAGTGACTAAAGGCGATTTGGTAAGAATGCCAATCTTAAGCCGTGGGTTCAAATTTTCTAAGATCCCTCTCGTTATCTCATATTTTGATTCTAGTGGTTGATATGCATCGCAAACTGTTGAAAATACGATTTTTTCCCCATTTTTTCCCATTGAGTCTCTCTTAGCCAATTGCGGAGCATTAATCTTAATATGGACAAAGTCCCCCCACTCAGAATCTTCTTTGATCCACCGACAGATATATCTCGCATAACAGTAAACGCATTTGTGCTGGCAACCAATAAATGGATTTACAACGAAATCCGCGTCTGGTACTTTCGTCTTACTTAAGATGTTTCTTGCTTGAATCTCGACGAGCTTAATCATCCTGACCCCCCACAACAATCATTTATTGGGCAAATATTACATTTAGGTTTTTTGGCATTACAGTATTCTCTTCCAAATTCTATTAACGCGAGATGCATAAATCTCCTATCATTGGAGTCCACAAGCTTTTCAAAACATGACCTGATATCCTCATAATCTGCTTTCGAGCTAACAATACCCCACCTTTTTGCTATTCTAGCGATATGTGTATCGATGGGGAATGTATCCTTGTTTCCAATAAAATTCAATAAAATATCCGCTGTTTTTTTCCCAACTCCCGGCAATTCCATGAGTTTCTTTCTCGCATCAGCAACGTCCAAAGAGAATATACATCCTAAATTATCATTATAATATTCGTGTATGAACTTCGCGCATTCCCTTATATAAACAGCCTTTACATTATGTAGACCCGCTGGTTTAATACATTCTTTTATCACATCAATATCCGCTTTCCTCAGATTATTTGGGTCTACAATCATTCGTCTTCTTAAATTTTCGAACGCAACGATGTTATTTTTCCGCTCGGTAGCTTGTGATAAAATTACACCGACTAGAACCTCAAATGCAGAATAGCCTACCCACCAATCTTGAATTTTGTATTTTTCTTTTAACCTATCTATAATCTGATTGAAGATATTCTTATTCATCGCGATCACCAATAATAATTCTTTTAGATTTAGACAAAGCTATGATAGGGTATACCTTAGAATATAGTGTGTGCTCATAAACATCCAACGCTGCTGCTGCAGGGAAAGAAGGCCAACCCTGACTACTTGACCAAGTTCTCATAAGATATCTACAGCCATTTTCGATAGATTCAATATCGGGAGAAAGAGATGAACACAACCCCATCAAAGCCCATGATGTATGCTCTACGGTAGACTTTCCGTTGATATATCTTCCATTATAATAACTCATAACGTTCTCACCCCATCCGCCATCAGCATTTTGATTCAACACTAACCATTGAAATGAATTATTTACATAATCTTTGCTCATATCTTCTTGCACAGCGCGCAGCCCCTCTAATACACTCGACGTACCATATGTATAACATAACCCCCATCTACCATACCACGAACCATCTGGCATTTGTTGATGTTTTAATATTTGGATAGCTTTTGAAATCACTATGTCCCTTGAAGAATATCCATTTACCCCTAGTGCTAACAAAACATGTCCTGTTACATCCGGAGTGGCAGGGTCTTCGATTACAGTCTTAGGATCTGACGTATATGATGGGATCGTTTTGTATATCTTGTTGCATTGATTTTTGGTAAATGCGGCCCACCCACCATTTGAATTTTGCATACTAAGAATCCAAGTTAAAGCCCTATATCTACGCGTCTCAATTTCCTTTCTATTTACGTTCAATCCTATCTCGTGTATTGCATAGATCTTCGGCAATATCTTAAAAATATAGGCAGCCATCGCAGTATCATCCATGTCAGGATATAATATAACATTCGGGTTATAGGCGAAAGCACCTGATGGTAATTGAGATTTTAATATAAAATCAATATTTTTCTTAATGACTTTTTTGTGCATTTCTGTATAGTCATCAAGTGAAGATAATGCCATGAGAGCAAGAATCGAATCCCAAGTGGTTAATTTAAATCTTCTCATATACCCGTTCGTGAATTCTAAAGATTTGAGGAAAGTAATCGCCTTTTTAATACAGATATCTTCTATAGAATAGCCTAATTCATATAGAGCTAATGTTGAAAAGATCGTTGGTTGATCCGTTCCATACCAGCTTCCATCCGCCAATTGATGGTCCAGCAAATATTTTTTGGCTTTTAATAACGCCAGGTTTCGAAGGGGATTAAAATGATTTAATTGCGAATGTCTTTGTCTGATGGTTCTTATAATCATTCCAGATACTATGACATCACGAGTCCATGCACTAAACATTCTTTCCACTAGTTTTGGAATGAAAATTAAATATATTGGAGGCCAACTAAAGTTATTCCAGGATTCCTCACCAATGAGCCCCAGCAAAATTCTACTTGTCCGTCCCTTATCATTTGATTTTGATAATTCAAAAAAAATTCTTGCGTTCGTGATAATATCCGCTGGAACTCCCTCACATAACTTTAATGCTGATTGACAAAGATAAGTCAGTGATGGGGATGGGAAGCTATCTTTATGTACATAACTCCAACTTCCATCATCATTCTGGTTATTGATCAACCAATTAATGGCTCTTTTTTCTGATGTCTTATCGTGTAACCCTATATGTTTCCGCAATATGAGTGACGATGCTACTGGCCATGCGTTGAAGATTACATCTCCCAAGAAACTCCCGTCATCATTCTGTTCTTTGATTAATCTCTTAGAAGCTGGATTAATGACCAAATCAAAATCATATTTTGTGAGCATAATCACCACCCGATGTGATAAACTATATTTCCAATCAAAATTGACCATGTGGATATCATAAGCCATATAGGTACTACATTTTTCTTCCCTATACCTTTTATCAATTGTTCGATATTGGCAGGGCTTTTTCTAGATTTAAACTTTAAAGAAATGATATCTCCGAGTATGAATACATGAGGGATTGTGATGATCAGCATTGTGACATGGCGGCCACCGATTAATAAATATCCGACCGATAACATGCTTCCTCCGACTATAGCTAAACCTATTGAAACACTCAATGCTCTGGATAGCCCCATCACAACAGGGGGAGTCCGCACTCTTTCACTCAACTCTTCTGAATAATCCTCTGCGGTCTGTATAATTGTTATACCATATTGAAGCAATGAATAGCCGATAATTATTACCGCTATTGAGATGCTTATTGTGGCCCTTACTACGAACCAACTAACAGCTGCTGGAATAAAGAACAAGATGAGAAAGAGAGTTATTGAATTTAAGACTCCTCTTCCTTTGAACCTAAAAGGATCAGCAGAATAAGCTATAGCGAAGAACATGCCAATTACCACTAAGAACAGTAGAATTGGGCGACCTAACCAAATAGATAGGTGGACACCTATTGAAATAATTATGATGCTCTCGAAAATAAGAATATATTTTAAATTATTTTTTCCCAAGGTTTCTACCGCACTGGACAGATGGGATTTATATTTACTGTCTAGACGTAGATCATAGAGAGAATTAATGCCAGAACCAAAACACTGACATACAAAGAGTAACATTATAACTTCAATCAATATTACGTTTAAAATGTCGGATAGAGAGTCGGTCGCGAGAAAATAGAAGATAGGCAAGTATATTATAGAAAATTCTACTCTGCTAGCTTTACAAAACGCGATGATTTTCACCAAAATACTATCTGGATACAACCATTTTCCTAATTTTTTATGTTTTATTTTTCTTTCGTACTTTTCTACAATTTGACTCGTACCTGAGAGGTATAGATTTTCGATAGCTCTGATAATATTTTTTTTATCTTCTTCATTTTTTATAAGGAACTCATCTTTTATTTTCATTTCAATCACACACATTGGTGACAGGAATTCTTTCGGGACTAACTGGTCTATAACCAGTCGTATATAAATTTATCTAGAACATTTCTTTATGTTTTAAAATTAGACCAGTTATATCTATACTGTTAACATTTTATGCAACTCGAAAGATAGCAAAAATTTCTTTAACCGGTTAATTTATAGTTGAGGTCAAAACTTTTCAAACACATAGACGATCAGCAACTCCAAGTACGCTTGTTTT
>Ga0315314_1002465_pt1 | contig 15237 bp, 12 predicted proteins | sample TDP9_MG_FD_203631 | JGI IMG/M metagenome (GOLD analysis project Ga0315314, IMG submission 203631) | Freshwater sediment microbial communities from Lake Towuti, South Sulawesi, Indonesia - TDP9 | ecosystem: Environmental > Aquatic > Freshwater > Lake > Sediment | place: Indonesia: South Sulawesi...
TTGGAGCTCAACTTGGAGGTCCTCGGAGCTGCGGGGATCCTCGACCTCCAGACCAGCCCGGATGTCGTCGCGTTCACCGAGCGGCTCATCGACGACCTCGAGCTCCGTGGCCATATCTCCCTCGAGACCCCTCCGTCAACCCAAACGGACGCCTGGTGCTACATGGCCGTCGGAGGTGGCTCGGTGCTCAGTCCGGAGGGCGCGCCGGAGTTCTTCCAGACGATCTACCACTCCCAGTTCGACACGATTGTCGCCCTCAAACGCGAGCCGCTCGGCGACCATCTCCGACTGCTCCTGCTGGGGCTCCTCCGGGCGACGGGCCAGTCGGCCCTCCCAGGAACGCTCGACGAGCTCATTCGCTGGGCGCTCGCAGAGCACGGCCAGCTGGGGCGGCAGCTCGAGGAGCTCCCCCCGGAGCTCGCGGCGCACTTAGAGCAGACGCTCTCGGCACTCCACCATCTCAGTCTGGAGGCTCCGGAGCTCTACAGCGATGCCGATGAGATGGCCAGGCAGAAGCTCCTCACTGCCCGCAGGGCGCTCCTCCGCGTGACGATGGGGATGGGGGGGCTGGCGGGCGCATGGCGGCCGATGTACCGCCCCGCCCAGCTCATCGGCGATCTCGCCGCGCTCCAGCGAGCGCGCACTGCGCTTGAACCCGGGGAGGACCGGGGGCTCGCCCGCGCGGCTCTGGAAGGGGTCGCGGGCATGAGCTGGGGGGCTCGCTTCAGTCCAGCTGCGCATGACGCTGCCCTCCAGTTCATGCGGCCTGAGCTCGCCTGGGGCGGGGCCGAGCTGGGCTCCCAGTCGCCCTGGCTCTCGGTGCGAGGGCTGTACGAACGGCTCGCCGACGAGCGCATGCCCCGCGTCGTCCTCGTGGCCGAACTCCACCGGCTGGAAGCTGAAGTGAGCGCGCTGCTTTCCAAGCAGTTCGAGGCGATCACCGAGGTGGCGAACGCGCTCGCAGCGGGCAAAGCTCCGCCCATTCGGCCAATCGCCGCACCGCTGAGGATTCCGGTCGCGGCGCCGAAGCCTCCGAAGAAGCCCGCTGCCGCCAAGCGCATCACGCGTCGGCCAGTCCGCCTGCGGCCGTCGAAGCGGCCGCCGCCAGCGAAGCGCCGAGCAGCCCGGCCTGCACCACGCCCTCGGTACCATCGGGTCAGAGCCCGCCGGAAGTCCTGAGAAGTCCACTCGGCTTGCTGTGGACCTCCAGACCCTCCTCCTCATTCTCGGTCAAGCCCGGCGACTCGACGGGCTCTCCTACCTGCTTCAGCCACCCAGACAGTCGAGTCGAACGAGGCGTCACGGCGAGGGATCGGCTCGAACATGAGGGGCCCGCGATAGCCCGCGGCGCTCAGCCCTGTGAGGATCTCCTGCCAGGCTAACGCGCCCTCTCCTGGAAGCAGATGGGCATCCTGGCCCGGCGTCGGATCGTGCAGGTGAACGGTGCTCAGCCGGCTCTGCAGACGGGCCAGCGCGAGCCCCTTGGAGTCCTCGAGGTACGCATGTCCACTATCCCAACAGACGCCCACCTGGTCCTTCGAGAACCGCTCGAGCAGCCCCCAGAAGGTGCGCTGGGCACTTCCGTAGAGGTTCTCGAGGGCGAGGCGGAGGCCGAGCGACGCCGCAGCCCGTTCGAGGGCCTCGATGGACGTGACCGCGGCCTGGAGGCGGCTCAACGCCTCTCCCTCCTCCGGAGTCAGGCGGCTGTGGTGGACGACGAGCACCTCGCCCTCGAGGGCATGCAGGGCGTCGAGCGCGGCGAGGCACTTCTTGACCGTGCGGTTCCGCACCGCGGCGACGCCCGAGAGGTCCCACCACTGCCCTTCGTAGCGCTCGATCGGCCCGTGGATCGCATGGAGCCGGAGGCGATGGTCGCGGAGGAGGCCGCGCAGCTGCCCGAGGCGTTCCGGCTGCTCCCAGCCGTGGGCTGCGAAGCTCTGGCCGAGGGCGACGAGCTCAAATCCCGCAGCCGCCGCCTGGGAGAGCTGGGCCTCAAGGGGCGTGGGCCACGCGCCCCAGTAGGGATCGAGGTAGAGGCCGAGGGCAGCGGCACGCCGCATCCTGGCGGGAGTCGTCTGCCCAGCTAGGAAGGTTTCCCCCGCGCGGACGGGGCTCCCTACTTCTTCTTACGGCGGCGGAGCGAGAGGAGCCGCCGGCGCGCCTTCTCCGTCTTGGGTGGCGGAGGAGGTGGTGGGGGCGGGGGAGGGCGCCGAGGCGCCGGCTTGGCCACGGCCTTCGCTGGGACGCGCGGCTTGGGACGAGCGGGCGGTGGCGGCCGTGGGGCGGCGCGGATTTGCTTGCGGCGCACCTCGGCCTGCCGCTTGAGCTTCACCTTGGCCCGCTGAACCTGGGTGACCTCCTTGACGACCTCCACCGGGCCGGGCCGCGGGGGCTTGGGCGACGGAGCACCGCAGATGTCGCAGCGGGCTTGCTCGCGCAGGTACCGCGCGCCGCAGTCGGTGCAGGTGACGAACATCTCGGGCAGGAAGTGCACCTGGCAGCTCGGGCAGCTCTCCTCTTCACCCGCGATGCTGGTCCCGCAGAAGGGGCAGCGCAGGCCGCGGAGCGTTGCAGGTGCGGCCGCTGCGGCCCCCTCTCCCTGTTCGAGGATGGTTTGGCGGACCGCGGTCGTGTTGTAGGTCTCCGCGACCTGGCGCGCGAAGTCGTCCAGGTCGGAGCCGCAGCTCGGGCAGTGGGTCGCATTGGGCGCAAGGAGCTCTCCGCAGATTGGGCATTCCAGGCGCGTCCAGCGGGTCAGCTCAAAGCCGCAGCGCTCGCAGCGCGCATCAAGCGTGCTCAGCAAGTAGCCGCAGAACGGACAGCCGAGCAGGTAGATGTGCGGAAGCGGCTCGGCCCTGGCCTCGGTCTCAAGGGCGGCCACGGCGAGCTCCTCGGGCAGCGGAGGGGCTTCTGGAGCGGGCTCTTCGGCCGGGACGGGAGCTGGAGGGGCGAAGGAAACGGGCTCGGGCGGAACCTCCTCTGGGATGATTTCACGGGGGGCCTCCTCCTCGGCCTCCTCCTCAAGTACGGGAGACGGCCTCCACTCTTCCGGCAGAGGTCCTCCCCACCCGGCTTCTTCTGTAGGGACGCCAGGAAGCCCTGCGGCTGCCGGGAGGGGTGCGCCCGGAGCTTCCTCCTCCGCTTCAGGCAGGACCTCCTCCGCCATCTCTTCTGCGGAGATGGCCTCCGGCGCCTCCTCTTCGATCATCGCGGCGCCTTCCTCCGCTGCGGCCTCTTCCTCCTCCGGCAGGGCAGCCGGCTTGAGTTCGGGGCGCTCAAGGCTGAGAGACCAGCTGTGGTCAAGCGGCATCGTCGCGAGCATCAGGAGGACCAGGACGACCGCAGCAATCTCGTCCCCTGACGTCAGGGCGGGCGCACCGGTCAGGCTCAGCATCAGGCCGTAGAGGCTCACGAAGGCGAGGATGAGTCCGAGCTGGAGCCTGGACGGGGTCGGCGAGAGCCGCACCAAGACGCCAGCGGCGCTGACGAGAAAGCCGAGGAAGAGCAGCTGCTCGAAGGACATCTCGCTCTCGTACAGCGGCGTGAGCGCTGCGGCCCACCCCGGAGTCTCCAGGGCGACCCGAAAGAGGAGGAGCAGGGCCTTCATGAGCGTGAAGCCTGCGAGGAATCCGACCAGGGCAATCGAGAAGCCGCCCTGGCGGAGGAGGTCCGTCGCGGCGGACCACCGTTCAGACCATCTGGAGGCGGGAGCGATGGCCTCGTCCTGCTCCCCTTCCTCGTCGACCTCCTCTCCAGCCTCGCCGACAGGATCCTCAGACTCCGCCTCGGCCTCCCCGGGTCCGCCGAGCTGCAGCTGGATCCAGCGATGGCGCACGAGCAGGCCAGAGGCGAAGAGTCCGATGATGAGCGGGACGAGGTCGGGGACGGGGTGGAGCACGCCGAGCAGCTCGCCCGGATACTCGATCTGGACTGCTGCGGTCAGGCCTCCGCGGTCCTCGGCGAGAATGCGCAGCCAGCGGGCCGAGAGCGGGGCGAGCTCGAACGCCGCCGTCAGGGTGGTTCGCTGGACCACCGTGAGCGATTCGTTCGTGTAGGCCACCCAGGAGGCCTCGAGGTCGAGGGCGTTGCCGATCTCGTTCGCAAAGGACACGGAGAGCGTGGGCGAAGTGTTCGTCTCGTAGAGCTGGAGCGAGGCTCGGGCGATCGTCCTCCCGTCGCGAGCCTCCGCTTCCACGGTGACCTTATAGAGGCCCTTCCAGCCGTTGTAGTCGCTCACGCGCAGCTCGACCACGAGGGAGCGGTTGCGCGAGGAGATCTCCACGCTGCTGAACTCCGGGGGCACGTTCGAGATCACGAGCGTAACCGCGTGGGCGGGAGCCGCGAGCATGAGGGCTGAGAGGAGCAGGAACAAGAGCGCAAACCAAGTAGTCCATCGGTGACGGCGACAAAGCGGGCGGCGGCGCACCTCGCCTCACCTCCGCCGCTTCAGCTGCGTCCGGCTGGGCTTGAGGTGCTCCTCACCCTTCCGGCGCCGCCGCTGGGCCAGGAGGGCCTCCCGCTCCTTGGCCCTTCGGCGCATCGCGCCGATCTGGTTGTAGGCGATGAAGGCCCCGGCGACGCCGAGGACCGCGCCGAGGAAGACGGTGATGGGCGAGAGCCCTCCTCCGCCTCCCTCATCTTCCGGCGGGGGCTCTGAGACCACGATGATCGCGCTTTCGAACGTGCGCTCTTCGCCCGTCGCAGGGATCGAGACCCGATAGGTCAGCGTCCCGTTGACACCTTCCGCGCCCGTGTGTAGGGTGAGCGCCAGCTCTGTCTGTGAGATGTTCGTCAGTACGAGCGTGGCCGGAAGCGAGGCCGCGGTCCCGTTGACCTCCGCCCCTTCGAGCGTGAGGCCAATGAACTCGACCGAGACGTCGACTGTCGCATTCCCGCTCAGGTAGGCGGGAAGGCGCAGGATGCTGTTCGGGGAGCTCTGGACGGTCTCCTGGTGTTCAAAGGAGACGCCCGAAAATGACGACAGGGTGAAGCCTGAGTGGCCCACCTGGATCGTGATGGGGACCTTGCCCTGGAAGATCCGGACGAGCTGGGTCGCGTTTGGGGAAGGGATGACGTACAGCGCGGTCGCGGAGATCGTCGCGTTCGCCTCAAACCGCTGGGGCGCCCATGCATCGCTCTGGAAGGTGAGGTTGTGGCGGCGCTGGGTGCCCGGTCCCGAGGGGAGCTCCCCGGTCCAGTTCGAGACTTCAAAGCGCTCCTCGTCTCGGTCGAACGCGATTGACAGGGCCATCGGGAGCGTTCCCGAGTTAATCACCCGGAAGTCCTGGCCGCTCTCAGAGGAGTTCGCCACCATGGCGGTGTAGGGCTCGACGAGGAGCACAAAGTCCGCGGTTGAGACCCCGAAGCCAACCTGGGGGTCCGTCACCGAGAGGGAGAAGACGGTCGGGAGGGCGCCGTCGACGACCAGGCGCATCGTCCAAGGACCTGTGATCGCGGTGATCTCAACGCCGATTCTGAAGCGGATCTCGGTCGGGCTGGCCGCTGTGGAATTCCCGGGATCGAGATAGGTCCCGTACAGCACGTCCGAAAAACCTCCTCCCACCTCGTACCGCCACTCGTAGCTGTTCGTGTTGTCCTGTGGAGGCGCCGCAGTGTCGGAGGAGGCGAGGAGAGCGACATCGACTGCGGGAGGCGTGTCGAGGGTGACAACGACGTCGTGCCAGGCGCCACGCTGAAGAATCGGGACAGGGCTCTCTCCTGGAATGTTGATCCGAATCGATGGGGCTGCCGCGGCGGGAATCCCAACAGCAGGCAGGATCACGGTGAGGGCAAGGAGCGTGATGAGCGAGGACGCAGCCGCTGTGGCCAACCGACTGGGACGGCGTCCTCCTGAGTGCATCGCCATCAGATGAGGAGGTTGAAGTCCCCCATAATACCTTTCGACTCAGCAGCCCCCAGAAAAAGAGATTGGGACCGGCGGCGGGAGGGGGGAGAAAGGCCGCCGGTCCCGGAAGGTGGGGAGGAGATCAGAGGGTTTCACTACACCTGGAGGACGGTGTAGGTCAGAGGGGCGGTGTAGTCATCCTCGGGCGTGCCCAGGGGGACGACGACGCTGTAGGTCGCCGTGCCGGTCTCGAAGATGCCGCTCGTGTAGTAGGCGTGCGCCGTCACGGGGTTGCCCCACAGGTAGAGCGTGGCCGACGGGCCACTGAGCACGAACGGCTCATCTGTGAGCGCGTTCGGTGCACCAGTCCCAACCAGGCTGAGGTTGAAGGCCGTGATGGGGATCTCGTTCCCCGGCGTCAGGCCGGTCAGGTTCACGCCTGTGACGCGCACCGAGAAGTCCTCGTTCGAGGAGAACTGGAAGGTCTCGGGGGTCAGCAGCGTGTAGACACCGGGCTCTGCCGCAGGTGCTGAGGGCGGGCTGCCGCTCGTGACGAGCATGCTCGTGTAGCGGTAGACGCCGAACTCGTCGCTCCGCACGCTCGTCTTGCCCTTGATGCTCGTCGCGGTGATCTCGAAGTTCCAGGAGCCTGCACCCGTGCCCACGGCGTGCTTGATCTGGTCCTTGGGGGTGAAGCGGACGTCGACCGTGTGCTGGATGCTGCTGATGACCGTCTCGGTGAAGCCGTCGTAGGTCACTTCACCGCCGTTGGCCGTGACCATGGCTGCAGAGGCGACTCCGCCGACGAGGGTGTAGCGGAGGTGGAACTTCAGGTTGTTCCCGCTGACCGCGGCGAACGCCGCCTCGGTGCCCATGTCGTACCAGACACGGTAGTCGATCGTCGATATCCCGTTCCAGCCGCTCTTGATCCGCACGGTGGCTGACAGGGCGTACTGGTTGTTCACATCGATCTGGCTGTCCAGCAGGCTCGTGGCGGGGCTGGACACGAGGTAGAGGTCGTAGGCGACGATCAGGGGCGGGGCGTTCACCCCGACGTTCAAGCTGCTCCCCGAACTTGCGTTGCCCTGGTCGGCGGCCATCGCTGCGCCCGAGGCGATCACCAGGCCGGCGATCAGGAAGATCGCAAGCTCTGAGGTTCCGGCAATCCGCACTATTCCCACACTCCGCGTGACGCGCGTGTTGATTTGCGCGAGGCTGTGCGGCCCCCTTGCAGAGGCGCAAGCGAGCCCACCGCGCTCGCGCCTGGATTCTAGGGGACTTAATATATTCAGATGTTTGGATTTATTACACGCGCCGTTACAGCATCCATAACAGAGCCAGGCGTGCCGGTGGCTACCGGCTCCCCTGCGACGACGTCGTGCGCGCCGCAAGCACCGTCCGCAGGCCTTGGACGAGTTCAAGGGCTTCGAGGAGGCCCGCCTCTGCTTCAGGCCGGTTCTCCGTCAGCCGCTCGCGGATGCGGATCTCCAGTTCGCTGAGGAAGGCGAGGGGGTCGCTGCTCGGCGTCGCACCGCGCTCCCGGAGCGCCCGCTTGATTGCGGCCTCTTTGCTGCGCGTCCCGTACTCGGCGACGAGCCGCTTGACGACTTGGTGCTCTGGCCCGTCGAGGTGGAGGAGGACCTGTGTCGGTTCGCTGGGACGCCGCGGCCTCCGCCGGCCCACGGGCCCCTGCTCCGGCACCTCAGCCCACCTCTCCTGATGCTGGCTTGAGCTATCAGCCGCGTCCTATATAAACATCCTCGGCGGAGGAGAGGCGCCGATGACCGGGCCCTTCAAGGAAGGCTGCGGGATTCCCCTGGCCGATGCCCTCGAAGCTGCCGCCAGAGCGCCTCGTCCGCTCGCTCACCCGCCTTGCCGCGCCATGGGGGAGGCGGCTCTCCATCTATGTGGCGGATATCGAGCAGGGCTGGCAATGGGGCCTGCGCGCTGAGGAGCCCTTCCCGATGGCGAGCGTGTTCAAGGTCCCGATTCTTGCCACACTCTACCACGAGGTGGCCGAAGGGCGGGTCTCGCTGGAGGAGCGGCACGAGCTCCGCGATGAGGACCAGAGCATCGGGAGCACGCTCATCCACCTCGCCCCGGGAACGAGCCTGACGCTGCGCGACTACGCGGTCCTCATGATCACGCTCAGCGACAATACCGCAACGGACATCGTCTGGCGGCGGATCGGCCTTCCCACCCCGAACGCCTACCTGAAGTCCATCGGCCTCGGCGGCATCGACTGCAGCTTCCCCAATCGAGAGTACTACCTACTCAGCGTCGGCTACAAGATCCCCGGTCTGGGCGGCACCCCCCGCGAAGTGATCGCCCAGTGGCGCGCCCTGACCCCGGAGGAGCGGTGGGAGGCGCTGGCGCGCTTCTACGACGCCCACCGGGGCGTGACTCCTCAGGAGTTCCTCAGGAGGACCGAGGCGCTCTATGGCGTCGGAGGGGAGCGGCGCTATGCCGAACAGCTCGCGTTCGATCAGGCCCTGGACAACCGGGGACCTGCCGCCCAGATTGGCGAGCTGCTCTCGCGCATCGTCCGCGGGGAGGGTTTTCCAAGTCCCCTCCGCGAGGACATGCTGGAGATCCTCCACCGCCAGGAGTTCACCAACAAGCTCCCCGACCGGCTTCCGCCTGGCATCTGGACCGGGAATAAGACGGGCGGTGTCACAGGCACGAGCAACGATGCCGCGATCTTCCGGATCAGGCGCGGCCGCCATCTCGTCTTGGTAGGCCTCTCCCGTGGCCTACGCCAGGGCGAGGCCCGCAAGGTCACCGAGCTCTGGGGGCGCGTCGGGCTGGCGGCCTACGAAGCCGCCAAGCGCCTCCGCTAGAGCGGCCCTCAGACCTTCATCCGCCCGAAGGCCCAGCTTCCGACGACGAGCATGCCCGCGGCGAAGCCGACGACGGCTCCGAAGTCTGCAAGAAGCCCTGAGACGTTGAAGGCCGAGCCCAGCAGGGAGCCCCGCAGGCCATCGACGACGTACGTCAGCGGGTTGACCTTCGCAATGGCGTGTAGCCAGTCGGGCAGGCTCTCCGAGAGGGGGAACAGCGCTCCCGACAGGAAGAAGAGGGGGAAGGCCAGGAAGCTGATGATGACCTGGAACCCCTCGAAGCTCTCGAAGAACGAGCCGATGGTCAGGCCGAGCGCGACCAGGCTGATCGAGGCCAGGAGGATCAGGACGGCGGCGAGCGCGAGCCCCCCGAGGTCGATCTTGAAGGCCACCACGCCGATGACGAGGAGGATCGCGGCCTGCAGGGAGGCGTCCGTGCAGCCCCCGAGGACTTTGCCGGCGAAAATCGAGAGGCGCGAGACCGGAGAGACGAGGACCTCCTTCAGGACATCCACCTTCTTGTCCCAGACGACGTAGAGCCCGTAGAAGATCGAGGAGAACATCACGGCCATCGTGAGGATGCCGGGATAGATGTAGGTCTGATAGTCGACCGCGCCTCCACCTGTCCCGGGGATGGTGACGGACGCCCCGAGCCCTCCCCCGAAGATGAAGATCCACATCAGGGGCGTCATCAGGGAGGAGATCACCCGCGACTTCTCCCGCTGGAAGACCTTGAACTCGCGGAGCCAGACCGCGTAGATCCCGCGCAGCTCGCTCCCGAAGCTCCAGACGAGCTCAGGCCGCGCCCTCGCATAGGCCTCCATCGGCGCTCACCTCCCCCGGCTGCGGTACTGGACGACCGACTCCATCCAGCCGCCTGCGCCCTCTTCGGCGCGGATCTCGTGGCCGGTGTAGTGGAGGAAGACATCGTCGAGCGTCGGCGTCCTGACCTCGACGCTCTCCACGTCCCTCGCCCGCGCCAGGAGCGTCGCGAGGTTGCGCTCTGCATCGACGACGGTCAGCCGCAGGACGTTCCCTTGGAGCTCGACCTCGCGGACGAAGGAGAGATCGCGGAAGCCGTCAGTGCGGGGCTCTCGGAGCCGGAGGCGCACGACATCGCCCCCGAGCTGTCCCTTGAGCCCCTTGGGGGTGTCGAGCGCCATGATCCGGCCGTGGTCGATGATGCCGACGCGATTGCAGAGCTCGTCGGCCTCCTCCATGTAGTGGGTCGTGAGGATGATGGTCGTCCCTTCCTGGCGGGCCATCTCCCGGATGTAGCGCCAGATGTGCTGACGGGTTTGGGGATCTAGCCCGAGGGTGGGCTCGTCGAGAAAGAGGATCTTCGGGTGGTGGATGAGACCTCGGGCGAGTTCGAGCCTCCGCCGCATCCCGCCGGAGTACTTCTTGGTGATGTCGTCTCCTCGGTCGCTCAAGTCCACGACCGCGAGGAGCTCATCGATCCGCTGCTTGGCCAGGCCCCGGGGTACGTTGTAGAGCCGCGCGTGGAGCTCCATGTTCTCCCGGCCCGTCAGCACGGTGTCCAGGGTCGGGTCCTGGAAGACGATCCCGACGGAGCGGCGGACGGCGGCGGGCTCCTGGAGGATGTCGTAGCCGTTCACCGTGGCAGTCCCCCGGGTAGGGGTGAGCAGCGTGCAGAGCATGCTGATCGTCGTGGTCTTGCCCGCCCCGTTGGGGCCGAGCAGGCCGAAGATCTCCCCCTCCTCGATGGAGAGCGTGAGGTCGTTGACTGCGACGAGCTTGTCGAAGGCCTTCGTGAGGCCCGCGGTCTCTATGATCGCCACGGAACATCTCCTCCGCTTTGAGAGGGCACGGGGAGGCTCGGCATAAGGTTGCTGCCTCCGACGGAGGCAGATAGCTCCAGTCCGGCGCGGAGATGGTCCTCACTTTCCGCCACAAACCTCTTCTCCGTCCCTTGGAGTGGGATGGGGCGTGTCAGACCTCCCGCTCAGCCGTTGGCATGTCGAACGCGGCGCCTACCTCGGCCCTGAGAACGGCTGGGAGCTCCCGACCCACTACGGCGATGCCGCCGGAGAGACGCTCGCGGGCCGTCGCGCGGTCGGACTGATCGATCTCTCCCACCACGGCAGGCTGCGTATCCAAGGACCGGACCGCGTGAGGTTCCTCAACGGGCTCGTCACCAACGATCTCGCAGCCCTCCGGCCCGGCCAAGGCTGCTGGTGCGCCGCCCTGACGGTCAAAGGACGGGTGCTCGCGGACTTTCACCTCTACGCGCGCCCCGACGAGCTGCTCCTCGAATGCGAGGCGGGCTGGCAAGTCCGCCTGAAGGAACACTTCTCCAGCCGCGTGATCCGCGAGAAGGTGGACTTCGCCGATGCCTCGGAGGAGCTTGGCCTCCTTGGGCTCTACGGCCCGAGGGCGTGCGAGGTGCTGGATGCGGCCGGAATCTCAGGAACCTCTTCCTGGCCCCTGTTCGCTCACGGCGACGTGACGATCGGCAACACGACAGCGATCCTTGCGCGAACAGATGGGCTTGGCGGGCCAGGCTTCGAACTCTTCGTGCCTCGAGACGGGCTTGAGAGCGCCTGGAGCGCCCTGGAGCAGGCCGGGCTGGACCGGGGCATGCGGTTCCTTGGCACCAAGGCCTTCGAGGCCCTGCGGATCGAGGCGGGCAGGCCTCGCCTCGGACGAGATCTCGGCGAGGAGACCCTGGCCACCGAGGCGCGGCTGGGCGCGGCAATCAGTCTCACCAAGGGCTGCTACCTCGGCCAGGAGGTAGTGGCCCGGACCACTCATCGAGGCCACACGAACCGCGAGCTCGTGGGCCTGAAGGTCGCGAGCAAGGTGGTCCCCCCGAAGGGCGCGAAGATCTTCGTCGGTGGCGCCGAGGTCGGCTGGGTTACGAGCGCAGCCTGGTCGGCGTCGGCCTCCGGGCCAATCGCCCTGGGGTATCTCCGCGTGGAACACAACGCTCCCGGGACGACGTTGGAGCTCCTTGCGGGAGAGGAACGGCTCAGGGCTACTGTCACCGAGCTCCCGATGGCGACGATAGCTCGCGGCTAACCCGGCGGGGCCGCAGGCTCCTCTTCGGCCCTTGGGCGTGCGGACCATCGCTGCCAGCGGAGCACGGCGATGACGAGCGCGAGGGTCCCGAGCACGATCGCGAGTGTGCCTGCAGTGAGCTCCCAGGCGGCTGCGCGAGCCTCCTCGCCGAGGAGGTACTCCCTCCCCATCCCCGTTTCATTGGCGGCGGGGGCAAGCCCGAGGTCCGCTCTGGGGATGCCGGGGATGGTCCCCGGGCTGGCGAGGGCCACCAGGAGCACGATGCCGACTGTGAGCAGGGGGCCGGCGGCGGAAAGCAGGAGCACAACGCGGGTGGTCTCGTCGGGGTTGACGAGCCGCTTCCCCTTCCAGGTCAGGGAGTAGTAGACCCACTTGCTGTGCTCTTCGCGATGGACCAGGCCGCCTTCGATGAGCTTCTCAAGATGGCGGTGCAGGCCTGCCTTATCTTGGGCGAAGGCCTCGGAAAGCTGCGCCAAGGTTCGCTGACCGTGGTCGAGTTCCTTGAGGATCGCCACGCGCGTCTCCGAGGCGAGGGCCTCGAAGCTCTGCCTGTCGAGCTCGATCTTGGACATCGCCGCCTGGACTGCTTAGGGGTCCGACCCTATTTGAGGGTGGAGGAATCGTTGATGGGGAGGTCAACCCTCTCCGAGGGTTCATTTAGCGGCGCCACCTAATGAGGGGGTGCCAAGTTCCGGCGGTGAGTGCCATGCGCAACCCCCTTGCCGGCCTCCTGACGCGCTATCGGCGACAGAACCTCGCAGTCCGAGCAAGCGTGCTCTTCATCGTCCTCTTTGCCACGGCGATCGCGCTCCTCTCGGTGAGCCCCTACTTCTATGCCGGCGTCATCGCGCCGCTTGCGGAGCGGACCGGCAGCCCCGCCGGTGAGGAGAACCCGCCGGCTCAGGGATCTGGCGATGAACTCCTCTTGCCACCCCCTGATGACCGCCCCATCATCGACTGGCCGACGCTCACCGTCTCCTTGAGCGCCGCTCCGCTCTCGGGCAAAGCTCCCCTGGAAGTCACCTTCGTCGCCACGGTCGAGAACCCGCCTGCCGATGTCACCCTCTACTACGACTGGTACTTCGGAGATGGAGCCTGGGCCTCCGATGGGCCGACCCAGGTGCACCTGTACACCCTTGCGGGGACGATGTTTGCGAGCGTGAGCGTCCACAGTGAGTACTACTACTGGATCGCCGACGGCTCCGGCGGCATGGTCGACGGCAGCACTGGCGTGGCGATCTATCCTCCTCCGGAAGAGATGAACAAGACCTTCTACTGGGGCTATGCCTCGGTGGTCATCACCGTTGAAGAGGCCTTCACGGTCGTCTACACCGCGGCGCCATCAAGCGGTGTAGCCCCGCTGATGGTGACTTTCTGGGCGGAGGCCTCGGGCAGCCCCGGCCCCTACGAGTACTACTGGCTCCCGGGGGATGTCTGGTGGTACTACCCCTATCCGATCAATGTGACCGGGCCGGATGGGCGGGACATCCTCCTGCCGCCTGAGCCCTGGCCACCGATCGGCGAGCCCGGCCAGACCTACGTGCACACCTACGAGTGGGAGGGGTACTACCTCGCCACCCTGACAGTCATCGACACGACCCTTGGGGTCATGCAGGTATACATGATCCCGATCGAGGTCCTGCCCTACATGGCGCTCGAGATCCTGTGGACCTCCGAGCCCACCCCTGAGGGCGGGCTGCTGGTGACCTTCACCGCCAAGGTGGTCGGTGGCGTGGAGCCCTACCGGTATGTCTGGAACTTCGGGGACGGCTTCGGGAGCACCGAGGGGCCGATCGCAAAGCACACTTACAGCTCGAACGCGGGCGCCTGGGTGACCCTCAGCGTCCTCGACGCGACGGACAGGATCGCGGTGACGGGCACCTGGGTCGGCGAGCCGATCTACATCTGCGACCCCGCCACGGGCGTCGTCTGTGAGGAGCCAACGCCGACCTACCCCGCCCCTTAGAGGAGCGGCAGGACGAGCTGGGCGAACTCCGCTAGTTCGCGCGCGGTCGCGCCGAACTTGAGGATCACCTGGTTCGCCCCCGAAGCCCGGTAGGCCTCCAGGCGCTCAGCGTTCACCCTCGGAGTGCCTACCAGGCCATTCTCGCGGAGCCACTTTGCGGTCTCCTTGCGGCCTCGCGTGAGTCGGCGAAGGCGGCGTTCGACCTCCGCCGGCGTCCGTCCGAGCACCACCTGAGCTGGCACGGCGAGGTTCAGGCAGCGCGAGGTGAGGCTCTCGATCCGCCGCCGCTTTCTGGCGACCCCCTCCGGGGAGGTCTCGCTGATGAGCCAGCCTTCTGCAAGATCGGCCACCACCGCCTCGGATTCAGGAGACTCTCCGGCGTACCAGAGTGGCGGGTGCGGCCGCTGGATCGGCCGCGGGGTGAGATGCGTGTTCCGGGTCCGGTAGTACTTCCCCCGGAACGTCACCCGTTCCTCGGTCCAGAGGCGGCGGATGAGCTCGAGCTGCTCGCGTGCTCTGGCGATGCGCACCCCGTGGGCCTCCCACGGGAGGCCGAACGCGTGGAATTCCTCGCGGTACCAGCCCGCACCAAGGGCGAGCTCGAATCTCCCGCCGCTCACATCGTCCAGGGTCGCCCCCATCTTCGCGAGCACCGCGGGCGGCCGGAAGGCCTGGCAGAGCGTCGTGTGAGCGAGGCGGATCTGGGAGGTGACCGCCGCCAGGCCCGCGAGGGTCGTCCAGGCCTCCAGGGCGGGCTTCCGGGGCCCCTTGATCGGGTTGAGGAGGTGGTCGGGCACCCAGAGCTGCGTGAGGCCCGCCTCTTCCGCGGCCTCTGCGCAGGCCCGCGCATAGGCGAAGGAGACCTCGGGCTCTTCGAGCTCCGGCCCCTCCATCCAACCTCCAAAGACCGGAACGTACATCCCCAGCTGCAGCCGCGCCATCGCCCTGCTCCGCCGATCCGCCCCCAGGTCTGTCCGAATCCTTCAACCCTCCTCCCAGGTGCGAACGGCAGAGGCCTTTTGAAGGGGAGCGGCCTTGGTCGCTTCCGGGAGGGAGCCCCATCGAAGCGCTCGAGAACCAGTACAAGCTCAAGATCGGCGATCCCGCGCCGTCGTTCGACCTGCCGGGAGTGGACGGGAAGCGCCATTCGCTCCGAGGGTACGCCAACAAGAACGTCCTTGTCGTCGCCTTCACCTGCAACCACTGCCCGTACGTCCAGGCCTACGAAGGACGGCTCATCGAGTTCCAGCGGAGCTATGGACCGCGAAACGTCCAGCTCGTCGCCATCAACTCGAACGAGACCGTGAACTATCCGGAGGATTCGTTCGACCACATGGTGGACCGCGCCAAGAAGCTCGGCTTCAACTTCCCCTACGTCCGCGACGAGGATCAGTCCGTCGCGACCGCCTATGGCGCCCTCTGCACACCCCACCTGTTCGTCTTCGACCGCGAACGCAAGCTCCGCTACCAGGGCAGGATCGACGAGAACAAGGACAATTCCGCCAAGGTGAAGAGCCCCGACCTGCGCAACGCGGTGGAGGCCC
>Ga0315314_1002466_pt1 | contig 15235 bp, 15 predicted proteins | sample TDP9_MG_FD_203631 | JGI IMG/M metagenome (GOLD analysis project Ga0315314, IMG submission 203631) | Freshwater sediment microbial communities from Lake Towuti, South Sulawesi, Indonesia - TDP9 | ecosystem: Environmental > Aquatic > Freshwater > Lake > Sediment | place: Indonesia: South Sulawesi...
ACGGGAGCCCTTGCTCCCGAGAGAATCGTTGAGGAAGCAGCAAAGATTCTTACAAAGAAAGCTACAGAGATGCGCAAGAGACTTGAGAAAGGTTGACCGCCATGTCCACAGATCTTGTGTTCATAGACGCATCGAATCACATTCTTGGAAGAATCGCGAGCATTGCAGCAAAGCAAGCGCTTGAAGGACGCAAGGTAGTCGTTGTCAATGCTGAAAAAGCGGTCATAGCTGGGCGAAGGCAGAAAACCCTCAGGGATGCCCAACGTAGGCTTAGGACGAGAACATTCGCCTCTCAAGACAAAGCTCCAGTGCACCCTAGAAGACCAGACATGTACTTCAGAAGGGCGGTCCGAGGAATGATCCCATGGAAGAAGCCTAAGGGCAAGGCCGCCTTCAGGAACGTGAAGGTCTTCATCGGCGTGCCTGACGAGTACGCCAACAAGCCACTGCAAAGATTTCTCGACGCCGATGCCTCAAAACTGCGTTGCCGATATGTCACGATCGACGAGCTGTCAAAGGAAATAGGAGGCGGAAAGCGGTGAGCGAGAAACGCAGAATAGTTTTGGCTACCGGGAAGAGAAAGACAGCCATAGCGAGGGCAATCATCAAGCCTGGAAAAGGGAGAGTGACGATCAACGAGTTCCCGCTGGAAGCATATGGCCAAGAGATAGCAAGAACGAAGATCTATGAACCATTGTTGTTGCTTGGCGACAGAAGCAAAGCCATGGACATCTCTGTCAGCGTGGCCGGAGGAGGTGTGATGGGGCAGGCCGAAGCGACAAGAACCGCGATTGCAAGAGGAATCGTCGAATGGTCACGAAGCGCGGAGGTACGCCGTCTCTTGACACGTTATGATCGGTCAATGCTTGCCGGAGATCCGAGAAGATCTGAGCCGAAGAAGTTCGGTGGGCCAGGAGCGAGGCGAAGAAAACAGAAGTCATACAGGTGAGGCAAAGTGATAGTTCCTGTGAGATGCTTCACATGCGGCCGGCTCATAGGCGACAAATGGCATGAATATGCAAGGAGAGTTAAGCAAGGAGAGGACTCTCGCAAGGTTCTCGACGAGCTGGGTATGAAGCGGTATTGCTGCAGAAGAATGATGATCTCTCATGTCGAGATCATAGACGAATTTCTGTCCTACACTGAACTTGCACACAAGAAGCGTGCACACATGGCTTGGGGGCAAACCCCTTGAGCGCCTCAGTGATCAAGAATGTCAAGGGCTGGAAAGTCTTCGACAGCCGTGGTAGACCTACCATAGAGGTAGCTGTGACAACAGGCACAGGATATGGCGAGGCCACAGCACCCTCCGGACTAAGCCGTGGAAGATGGGAAGTCGAGCAGTACCCACCTGGTGGCGTCGACCAAGCAGTCAAAATCGTCGAGAATGATCTGGCATCGAAACTGATCGGCCGGAACGCAAACGACCAAGAATCAGTTGACAGGCTGCTTCACGAAATCGACGGAACTTCAAACTTCAGCAAGATAGGCGGGAACACTGCCTACGCTGCTTCTGTTGCGACTGCTCTTGCGGCTGCCGATTCCGGTGAGATCCCTCTTTTTGAGCACCTCTCTTGTTCTCCGACACCTGAACTGCCGTTGCCTCTGGGAAACGTGATTGGCGGAGGCAGGCATGCGCGAGCCTCAAGGACAGACGTCCAAGAATTCCTGATTTTACCTGTCGGAGCAGAGGCCTTTTCCGAAGCAGCTGAAGCTAACGCGAAAGTGCACACCGAGATCGCCGCGCTTCTCGAAACGAAAGGAAAACCATCTATCGGTAAGGGAGACGAGGGTGCCTGGATTGCAGATCTGACAACCGAAGAGGCTTTTGATGTCGTTCGAATGGCGTGCCAGAACGTTTCGGACCTTACAGGCATAGAAATAGGAGTTGGTGCGGATATGGCTGCCTCAACCCTTTGGGACGAAAGGGAAAACATCTACACATACGATAGAGACAGCAAGCGACTCAATGAAGAACAACAGTTCGAGTTTGTGGCCCTTCTCATTGACAGATATGACCTTGTCTACTTAGAAGACCCGTTTCATGAAGAATCGTTTGAGTCTTTTGCAAAACTCACAAGGGAAGCCGGCGACACTCTGATATGCGGCGACGACCTTTTTGTCACGAACTTGGCAAGATTCGAGAAAGGTAGGAAAATGAAGGCCGGAAACACTGTCATGATCAAGCCCAATCAAGTGGGAACAATCACTGATGCGTGTAGAACAGCCCGAGAGGCAAAGCTGTCAGGTTACGCCACCGTGACCTCGCATAGGTCAGGTGATACTGCGGCTGCTGAGCTGGCACATCTCGCCCTAGCATTCGAAAGCCCCATAATAAAGACAGGCGTCGTCGGAGGAGAAAGAGTGGCAAAGATAAATGAACTAGTGAGAATAGAGAACGAGCTCGGTGGAAAAGCTCGAATCGCCAAGATCAAAACGTAGAGTGAGTGCGATTGACAATCGAAGATAAGGAGCTGATGCCGAAGGCTGAAGGTCTGTTGTTACCACTGGAGGAACTCTTGGCAGCTGGCCTCCACATAGGGACTAGAATAAAGACCGGTGATATGGAGCAGCATATATTTCGCGCCAGGCCTGACGGTCTCTTCATACTAAATATCGGAAACACCGATCAGAAGGTGAGGCTTGCGGCCAGGTTCTTAGCTAGGCTCGACCCCTCAAGAGTCATGGTGGTCTCATCGAGATTGTATGGAAAGACCCCGGTCGAGAAGTTCTGTGAATTGACGAAATGCGTTCCCGTAGTGGGGAGGTTCATGCCGGGCCTCCTCTCGAATCCACTCCAACCCAAGCATACCGAGCCGGAACTAGTCATTATCACGGATCCGAGAGCTGACTGGCAGGCGATAAGGGAGGCGTCATGCGCTGGGGTTCCTGTCATCGGACTTGTCGATACTGATAATGTGTTTAGTGGGATCGACTTGGCGATTCCGGTCAACAACAAGGGTCGACGAGCGCTCGCCATGGTGTATTGGCTTCTTGCCAGACAGGTTCTAAAAGAAAGAGGCGAACTTCCTCCTGACGAAAACATGCCAGCCACGATAGATGATTTCGAAACCAAACTGGCAACTATCCCTACGAGAATAGGTGAAGAGACCTGAAAGTAAGGCGCCCTGCCCAAGCAGGTTCGTTCTATCCTGCGGAAGGGGCGGCCTTGCTTTCGCAAATAGAGAAGTGCTTTCTGCACAGGCTCGGACCTGGCAAGCTGCCGAAGCTGCAGGAAAAGGCTGAGAGGAAGATAGTCTCCGCGGTTTCTCCCCACGCCGGATACGTATATTCTGGTCCTGTGGCCGCGCATCTATATTCAGAGTTGGCATCAGACGGACTTCCCGACACCGTCATTATTCTCGGTCCCAACCATTACGGTGTCGGGACAGGTGTCTCGGCCATGGTTGAGGGAGTCTGGGAGACGCCCTTGGGTGAAGTCGAAATAGACTCGACAGTCGCGAGGCAGATATGCAAGAACTCAGAGATCATAGATATTGACGAATCGGCTCATATTGGCGAGCATTCCATTGAGGTGCAGTTGCCCTTTCTGCAGTATATCTACGGGAATCGATTCAAGTTCGTTCCGATATCGATGATGATGCAGGATTCAGAGACAAGCAGAAGCGTAGGCGAATCGATCGCGAAGAGCAGAAACAGCCGGGACATGCTAGTGATAGCGTCATCAGATCTATCTCACTACGAGTCTCAGAAGCAAGCAGAAACAAAGGACAGACTTGTAATGGACACAATTCTCAAACTTGACGAGGAAGAGCTTTTGCGAGTAGTAGAACTGGAGAACATATCAATGTGTGGATATGCACCAGTATCATCCGCAATCGTTGCTGGGAAACTTCTTGGAGCAACATCCGCGAAGGTAGTCTCATATCAGACGAGCGGCGATATTACCGGAGATTATGGACAGGTTGTGGGCTACCTGTCGGCCAAAATAAGCAAATAGTCTCGATGACATCTACTACGCTGATCCCACGATCTTGCGATTGAGGATTCAGGCGAGAAGTTGAAAAGTTACGCCCTTGCGCCTGCGAAAGTCATCCTTACAGGAGAGCACTTCGTTGTCTATGGAGCGGCTGCGATAGTCGCGGCAGTGAATATCTATTCGAAAGCGATTGTTTCCAGAAGGAACGACAAGGCTATTGTGGTTAGGTCATCGTCTCCAAGACGCATTATGTCTTTCATTGATGGAAGCCCCAGAGTCATAGAAGGAGGGAAAGATACTCGCGCAGTATTGGAACCTATCTGCCATGTGACTCGCGCGGCTCTTGAGCACCTAGATGGCGAAGAGAGAGGGCTTGACATTCAGATAGATTCGGCCATACCGGTCGGGGTCGGCCTTGGTTCTTCGGCCGCTGTGGCCGTATCGACTATATCGGCCGCCGCGAAACTCCTTCGCAAGCGGGTGAACCGCGAGGCCATAAGGCGCCTAGCATTCGAATCTGAATGTATGATTCACAAGGCCCCATCGGGGATAGACCAGACCGTCTCGACATTTGGCGGAGTGATAATGTATAGAAGAGAAAAGCCGTTTCAACGTATCCCAATTAAACGCACTTTCCCGATAATCATTGGGAACACTGGCAAGACAAGATCTACAGGTGCAATGGTTTCCAAGGTCAGAGCCTTTCTCATAGGAAGAAGTGCACTTGAAAGGAAAATCCTGAGGTCGGCGGAGAGAGTTTCAAAGAAGGCCTTGGCCGCCCTGCAACGTGGAGATGTACGACAACTTGGGGAATTGATGAATTTGAACCACGAACTCTTGCGTCAGATCGAAGTCTCGACAGGGGAGCTTGACGGCTTGGTCTCAGTAGCTAGGGAAGCGGGCGCATTTGGAGCTAAGCTTACGGGTGCAGGAGGAGGGGGATGCATGATTGCTGTGGCACCAACTCATCGTACGGCTAATGTTGTACAGGCAATAAGAGACGCAGGGGGAACTCCATATCTGGCCAATATGGAGCGAAAAGGGGTGAGGTCTTGGCTCGCGCGCTAACTGTGCTAAAGCTTGGGGGCTCCGTCATAACCGATAAGAAGAGGGAGTTCTCCGCGTTCAAGAAGAGGATATTGCGATTAATGAAAGAGATTCGCGCCGGTGCGACTGAGTCCCTCATCATTGTTCACGGAGGAGGATCTTATGGTCATCACTTGGCCAGACGGTACAAGTTGCGAGATGGTTACAGGGATCGGTCTCAGATATTCGGATTTGTAAGAACAAGACAGTCAATGACAGAGTTGAATAAGATCGTCCTCGACTCGGCAATCAAGAATCTCTTGCCCTGTGTCTCCTTGCAGCCCTCCGCCTTCATAGGAATGAGGAATAAGAGAATAGAGAAGATAGATCTTGGCATAATGGCCAAGCTCCTAGATTTGCGAATGATTCCTTTACTCTTCGGAGATGTGGCATTTGACGAACAACTGGGGTTCTGCATCCTCTCTGGAGATCAGCTTGCTTCCCGACTGGCCGCCGAGCTGTCTGCCAAGCAAGCAATCTTGGCCGTGGATGTTGACGGGGTGTTTGACTCCGATCCGAAACGATACCGGAAGGCGAAACTTATGCAGAAGATGACGGCAGAGGATGTCAGAATGTTGATTCAAAGAGGAGAGAAAGAAGCCCAAGGCCCGGATGTCACGGGCGGAATGGTAGGCAAGCTAAGCGAGATCCTGCCTGCCGTAGAAAAAGGAATCCGAGTAGTCATTGTGAATGGATGTGTTCCGGGCAGAGTATCTGAGGCGTTGAAGGGGAGATCGACGATAGGAACCGTCATAGAGTCGTGAGGAGAAATGACCACACCTCATATATCGCATCGGAAGATTGATCACATAAAGATCTGCTCCACAAAGAGAGTTGAGTCGGAAAGACTCACTGGTTTCGAAGACGTACATCTGATTCATCAGTCGATTCCAGAGATGAACATGGAGGAGGTTGATACTTCATGCACCTTCATGGGACATCGATTGCTGTTGCCGCTTGTGATCGAGGCAATGACAGGGGGCGCGTCTCCCGCTGAGAAGATCAACCGAAGACTTGCTGAAGCCGCCCAAGCCCTCAAAGTGGCAATGGGGGTGGGAAGCCAGAGAATAGCTCTTGAGAACCCGGCCTTCGAAGACAGCTTTCGAATCGTTCGCGAGTCTGCTCCGGATGCGTTCCTGATTGCGAACATAGGCGCACCTCAACTTGCGATGAGATACGGACTAGAAGAAGCAAAGAGAGCCGTGGAAATGATCACGGCCGACGCTTTGGCGATCCACGTAAACATTACTCAGGAGTGTGTTCAACCAGAGGGAGAACCAATGGCCAAAGGTGTCATGGGCAAGATAAAGGAGATTGTGAAGGAGTTGCATGTACCAGTGATTGTGAAAGAGACTGGCGCCGGCATCTCAGCTGAGAGCGCTGCGAAACTTGAGGGGGTTGGAGTATCTGGAATCGATGTTGCAGGAGTGGGAGGAACTGACTGGGCGAGAGTAGAGAGCTATAGAGGAAGTAGCGGGAGAAGGGGGTCTAGAAGTGAAATCTTCCTTGGCTGGGGAATCCCTACGGCCGCAAGCTTGGTTGAAGTCACACAGTCCACTAAGCTGACAGCGATAGCGTCAGGAGGCATCAGAGATGGATTGCAGATTGCGAAGTCCATAGCTCTGGGAGCATCGGCGGCGGGCCTTGCAAGACCACTTCTTGCCCCTGCTATGAAGAGCCGTCATGCAGTGGAGAAGGCAATTCAAGCGATTCACCGAGAATTGAGGACGGCGATGTTCCTGACAGGGTCGAAAACGATGGGCGATTTACAGGGTGCGCCTTTGGTGATAGCCGGGGGTACTTATCACTGGTTAAGCCAAAGAGGGTTCGACACAACAAGATACGCGAAGAGGAGATGAAATGACACCACTGCAAGAGGAGATGCAAAGAATAGGAAGCCTCGTCGACAGCTATCTGGCAGCATACCTGACCCGGCGAGAGCCTGCACGCCTTTGGGATGCTGCCTGTCACTTGCCCAAGGCCGGAGGAAAGAAACTCCGTCCCTTTCTCACAATCAATGTCTGTAAGGCTCTAGGAGGACGAGAGGAAGACGCACTTCCTCCAGCCGCTGCAGTTGAGTTGATTCAGACATTCTCATTGATCCATGACGACATAATCGACAGAGACGACACCCGAAGAGGCGTGCCAACGGTCCACAAGAAGTGGGGAATCCCCACGGCAATCGTGGCAGGCGACCTTCTTCACATCAAGGCCTACGATGTGGTCACAAAGGCCGCGATGAAGAATCAAAGACTGCTGAAAGTCCTTCCCGCCATCCTCAACGAGATCAACGATTCCACGGTAAGGATATGTGAGGGACAGGAGTTGGACGAAGAGCTGGAGCAAAAGGCACAGCCGACAGAGAATGAATACTTCGAGATGATCTCAAAGAAGACTGCGTCTCTCTTCGAGGTCGCGGCAACGACTGGCGCACTCGCAGCAGAATCGAATTCCAAGATGATGGAGTCGATGAGAAACTTCGGCCACCTGCTCGGCATGTCTTTCCAGATTGTAGACGACATATTGGGCTTAACAGCCGATGAAAAAGAGCTTGGTAAACCCGTGGGAAGCGACATTCGAGAGGGCAAGAGAACTCTTCTGGTCGTCTATGCTCTCACCAAAGGATCGGCTCAAGAGAAGAAGGTCATGCTCAAGGCCCTAGGGAATAAGAAGGCACCGATGAAACAGTACTCGGCAGCGATCAAAACGATAGTTTCAACTGGCGCATTGGACTACTCAAGGCGACTAGCAGAAGATTACTCGCAACAAGCACGGATGGCCCTTCTGTCCCTGCCGGAATCGACTGAGAGAAGACTTCTTGACGAAGCTTTGCAGTTCGTTATGGACAGGTCATACTGAGGTTCTTTCGGGCATCTCTGGATGAATGGCTAACTGAACCCATGTCTAGCGCTGGCTCCGGTTGCGACATTCAGGCTTGACCTCAGAACCAACAATAGATATACCTGCACTTTTCCAATAGTCTCAGTTCGAAAAAGACTCCTCGCGGTGAGATGTTGACTCGAAGATCTGACATCTCGGGCTTCTACAAGCTAACTCCTGAGCAAAGACTAAGAGAAGTACAGGAGTTCGCCGATCTGACTGATGAAGAAGTTAGATTGCTCAGCTCAGGTCATGCCCTCAACCTCGCTGAAGCGAACCGGATGATTGAGAATGTGGTCGGGGTTTTTCAGATGCCTTTTGGTATTGCAACCAACTTCCTCATCAATGGCAAGGACTACCTCATACCGATGGTCATTGAAGAGCCTTCTGTTGTTGCGGCGGCAAGTAACGGAGCTAGGATGGCTAGGATGAAGGGAGGATTCGCTGCGACAACCACTGCTCCTGTAATGATTGGTCAGATCCAAGTCACTGATCTACCTGAACCAAGAAACGCGGTCCTCAAAGTACTATCCGAGAAGGGAAGGATAATCTCCAAGGCGAACGAGCAGGACCCGGTGCTGGTATCTCTCGGAGGAGGAGCAAAAGATGTGGAGGCAAGAATGATCGAGACCAAGGTTGGACCAATGGTCATAGTTGAGCTGCTTGTTGACTGTCGAGATGTTGCCGGTATGAACGCTGTCGACACCATGGCAGAAGCCGTTGCTCCCATGATAGAGGACATCACGCAAGGAAGAGTCTACCTCAGAATAATCTCCAACCTAGCGAAGCGAAGACTGGCCAGAGCTAGATGCGTCGTCGCCAAGGAGGCAGTGGGAGGAGACGAAATCGTTGACGGTATTATCAAAGCACAGGCGTTCGCCGAATCAGACATCTATCGATGCGCAACCCATAACAAGGGTACAATGAACGGAATCATAGCCGTTGTCTTGGCGACCGGAAACGATCACCGAGCCATCGAGGCCGGGGCACACGCCTATGCCTGCCGAAATGGATGCTATGCTCCTTTGACGACGTGGGAGAAGAATTGTCAAGGTGATCTAGTTGGAAGCATAGAGCTTCCGATGGCTGTTGGCACAGTTGGAGGGGTTACGAAGTCCAACCCGCTTTTTCAGATAGCCCTCAAGATACTGGGAGTCAAGACATCTAGGGAACTGGCCGAGGTCATGGCGTCAGTAGGTTTGGCGCAGAACTTGGCGGCCCTACGGGCCTTGGTCGCCGAAGGAATTCAGAAAGGGCACATGAAGCTCCACGCTCGAAACGTGGCAGTAAGTGCTGGTGCCACAGGCCAGTTGATTGATGTGGTCTCAGCTAGGATGATTGAAGAGGGAAAGATCCGGGAGGACCGAGCGAAGGAGCTAGTTAGACAACTTGCGAAGCAGACAACCGTTTAGGATTCGAGGTCACCCTTTGTTTCTGCTCTCCGTATCCTCGGAAGAACCTCCTTCTCCATCCAGTCCGAGATCGTGTTGTGCAGTTTCTGATAGTACTTCTTGGTCTCGTGCTTAATGAGACCAAGATTCTCCATCTTGTTTAGGTATCGCCACTTCATGCTTCGAGAGATCTTGTCTCCCATCAGTCGGTCAATATCTAGTCTCTTGAAAACCCTAGGCAGACGAGCGAAAGTTCCAACTATCTCGTGGGGGAAAGCAGTTATGGCGTCTCTGGAGAGCTTGCGCCTACCGCGAGAGTTGCTCTTCTCCGGGGTTTTCTCCTTCATTCGATCTAGCTTCCGTATAATCGAAGAGCGGAACCCATAAAATGTTTTTGGAGAACTCCGAGCATGGCACTCTAGCGCCCAAGACAAATCGACGCAAGAATCTCAACTCGTCTTAAATAGCAATTCGAAAGCAGTTAACATTCGAACAAATGTCGATAGCGCATGAGGCAAGACTGATAGGCTCTTTCCGTACCTCAGGAAGGGATCGTTTGAGAAAGGAAGAACCAGATCCTCTGACAAAGACCACGAAGTACTACAATCTGATTCGAAAATTCAGCTTTCCGTCCCTGGAGAAAGTGCTTACTGAAACTCTCATAACTGCCACGTTAGGCTGCGGTGTTGCCTTCTGGCTTTCAACCTTTGACATTCGAGGATTCATCTTCGGTTGCCTCATTGGAGCCTTGGCCTTTGGGCTTCCTTCGATCTTGGTTGAAACCACGCTGTGGAGACTCGTGCTGAAGAATGACCCCCTTTTCCACCTCAGACGATGCCTAGCACTTTCGCTCGTCACAAACGCAGTATGGACGGCCTTCCTCTTGATAGGCAGCATCGCCTCCAAGACGGGTCAAGATTCCCTACAGAAACCATTTCTTCTAGGAATGCTGTGCGCATATTCACTGAGGTCTCTGGTCATCTTCTCACTTTCTAGCTGCAATCCTCTGACAAAGTTTGCTGCTACTCTCTCTCAGCCTTTGGCATGTCTCGTTGTTGCTTTTCCTCTTCTCAGACTGCCGCTTGCGGAGACAGTTATCCTGTTTCTTGTCGCTATGACCGTCTCGCCGATCCTATTGTACCCTCTGCTGTCACTCATTGAAAGAAGAGGAAAGGAGACAATCGGCGTCTCTGTGATAGACCTGTTCAGAACATTCCTAACTGTGTTTCTTGACATGGAGAATCGACCTTTGGAGAACTACTTGGAAAGACTTGGCGTTACTGCAAACATTGCTGTGAGCGTTCTCGCATTCAAGAGAAGAGGCCATTCGAAGACGAAGGCCGTAATTGTTGTGTCGAACTTTCACCCGGGACCATTCCTAAACGTTGGAAGCAGCGTCCTCCCAATGTTGATTCAAGATAAAGTTCAGGCTGAAACCGATGGAGTGGCGATGGTACCTCACGGAGTGTCAGGCCATGAGCACAACATAGTCTCGCAATCTGAAAATCAGAAGATTGTCCGGCATGTAAGCTGCCTACTTGGAAGGGGCCAACGGGTAGTTGCGGCATCGAGGATGATTCGCTCATCAATAGGGAATGCTAGTGCCACCTGCCAAGCATTTGGAGGATTCGGTTTGGTCACCTTAACAACCTCTCCTAGAGATATGGAGGACATACCAATAGAGGTGTCATCTGAGCTTCACAAGGATCTTCTTGGTCTCGAACATCTAGCGTTGATAGACAGCCACAACTCGATAGACGAACTAAAGCCTATGACCTCTCAAGACTCTCAGGAGCTCATAGCATCCGGAAGAAGAGTGATGGAACAAGCAGAACGGGAGAAGCAACGACCCTTCAGAGTTGGAGCAAGCAAGTTGAAGCTCACAGAGTTCACTTTGGATCAAGGCATAGGCCCCTGTGGAGTTTCAGTAATACTCACTGAGGTTGACGGATCTCGCTCGGGATACGTCACGATCGATGGCAACAACATGAAGGCAGGCTTGCGAGAGGAGATACTTGACGTTCTGAGACCAATGGGCATCAATGAGGCTGAGGTAATGACCACAGATACTCACATGGTCAGTGGAAGAGTTTCGACAAGGTTGGGTTACCACCCTGTTGGAGAAGCCATCAACAAGAACACGCTTCTATCGCGTCTTGAATCAGCTGTTCGAGATGCTCTCGAAGACCTAGAGGATTCGGAAGCAGAGTGGAACTCCGGAGATGTCCCGGTCAAGACCTTGGGAAGAGAAACCTTCGCAACTCTTACCATGCTCATCAAAGACGTGTCGAAGTTGGTTGCATACTGGAGCCTAGCCATAATTCTGATTCCGGTCCTAATTGGGATAGCCTTTCTCAAATGAGGGGAGTAAGAGCGTCTCCTGATGCCTTCCATGGTCGCCTCGAGCGGTCTCCGCTGAGCAAGGGTTTTTGACCATGATTAGCGATAGTGGAGGAGAAAACGCCGTGTGGGTTTCAAAACGATAGGACTTTGACCCCCATGGCCGACTCAATTGAACAGCTGGCGATGCGGGCGTGTCGTCATGAGTTTGACTGAAGAGGTTGCTGCGGTAGTTCGCAAGGCGGCGTTGCTCAATGCCGTCAGACACAGCGGCAAAGCCGAAGTAGGAGCAGTGATAGGGAGAGCGCTCGCCGAGAGACCAGATCTGAGGCCTGTCAAGAGGGAGTTTGCCGAGCTTTGTAGCCGGACAGTCAAGGAAATCAATCAGCTGTCGTTGTCCGATCAGAAGAGAATCCTGGAAGAGAAATGGCCCGAGACCCTAGTAGAGGAGAAGCAGGAAGAGGGAAGAGAGCTACCTCCGCTTCCAAACGTGGAGAAGTACACTCAAGTAGTCACACGCTTTTCTCCGAACCCGGATTGCGTTCTTCACATCGGCAACACTCGGGCTGTGGTCCTCTGCCACGAATACGCTCGCATGTATAGTGGCAAGTTCGTGCTTCGCTTCGAGGACACTGACCCTCGTCTGAAGAGGCCGAGACCAGAATTCTATGATCTGATAGAGGAAGACATTCTGTGGCTCGGCTGCAAGTGGGATGAGAAGGTCATTCAGAGCGACAGAATGAACATTTACTACGAATACACAGTAAGACTTCTTGAGAGAGGGGAGGCCTACGTCTGCACGTGCAGCAAGGAGTCCTTCAGGACACTCGCCTTAGCATCGAAACCCTGCCCAGACAGAAACCTTGAGCCTTCAGAGCAATTAGCCCGATGGGAAAAGATGCTTGATGGAACATACACTGAGAAGGAAGCACTGGTGCGGGTGAAGACAGATCTTGGCCACCCGAACCCAGCGGTCAGAGACTGGCCTGCTATGAGGATCATTGATACAACTGAAACCCCGCACCCAAGGGTTGGCAGCAAGTACCGAGTGTGGCCTCTCTACAATATGGCATGCGGAGTAGACGACCATATGCTCGGAATCTCACACATAATCCGCGGCAAGGAGCATCTTACGAATGAGGTGCGCCAGAGATTCATGTACAAGAGCCTAGGGTGGGCGTATCCGGAGACGTTGCACTATGGGAGATTGAAGGTCATAGGAGTCGAGCTTAGCAAGTCAAAGATATTGAGACTTGTCGAAGAGAAGGCAGTTTCCGGCTTTAGCGATCCCAGACTTGCCACGCTATCAGCGCTCAGAAGAAGAGGCATTGTGCCGGAGACATTGAGACTTCTAATCATGGAGATTGGGCCGAGGCCAGTTGATGCAACTCTAAGCTGGGACAACATCTACGCGATCAACAGAAAGGTAGTTGATGATGAGGCAGATAGGTTCTTCTTCCTAAGAGATCCTGTCCCAATGACAGTCGAGGGCGTGCGCAAGACATATGTTTCCACTCCGGCTCTTCACCCCGACCATCCCGAAAGAGGAACCCGACACTTAGAGGTTGATCCTTCCGATGGAAGGGCGAATGTCTTATTCGCTTCTAACGACATCGAGAAACTTGGCAAAGGGAAGTTCATTCGCCTAATGGAGTTGTTCAATGTCAATGTCGTATCGGTGAGGAGAGAGCTTGTCGAGGCCAAGTTCATAAGCGATTCATATGACGACGCCAGAAAGATAGGAGCGCCGCTATTCCAGTGGCTTCCGTCACAAGGCAACATTAGCGTCAATTTGACGATGACAGATGGAGAAGTAGTACAGGGATTGGGAGAGCAGGCACTTTCCCACGTTGAAGTAGGTAGGGTGGTTCAGCTTGTTAGAGTAGGATTCGGAAGGATCGACAGCAAATCCTCTGATGAAGTGGCGATCTTCTTCGCACATAGCTGAGCATTCTTTCTGGAAGAGAAGGACACTCGTCATCGAAACATTCATTAAAAGGAGGCTTTTCGCATAAGGTAAGCTTAAAGCGTATGCGGGTGAAAAAATGCCCAAGGCTTTGTATGTTAAGTTTGACGTCCCCAAAGAAACCGCCGAAAAAGCTTACCAGCTCGTACAAGTTGCAAGAGATTCAGGCAAACTGAGAAAGGGAACTAATGAGACAACAAAGGCGGTGGAGAGAGGAGTAGCAAAGCTGGTTCTGATTGCCGAGGACGTTGACCCTCCTCAAATCGTTGCTCACCTTCCCATACTTTGCGACGAGAGAAAGATACCATACTTATTCGTTCCTAGTAAGCTTGATCTCGGAAAATCCTCAGGGATAGACGTCGGATCAGCTGCAATAAGCATCGTAGAGCCGGGAGACGCTGCTGGCACTCTGGCTGAACTCTTGAAGGCAGTTGACCACCTGAGAAAGTCCGGTGAAGCTAAGAAATGAGCGTCAAACAGAAAATAGAGGAGCAGCTTATCCCTGCAGAGGTCACACAAATCATTGCCAGGACTGGAGTGACGGGTGAAGTAATCCAAGTCAGGGTGCGGGTTCTAGAGGGGCGAGACAAGGGCAGAATAATAACGAGAAACGTGAAGGGCCCTGTCAGGCTTGAAGACATTCTGATGCTTAGGGAGACAGAAAGGGAAGCAAAGAAGATCAAGTAGTAAAGATGAAGCTCAATGCCTCGAGTCTTTCGGTGCTCCTTCTGTGGAAAGGAGTTCCCCCCAGCAACCGGATCTATGTACGTAAGAAACGATGGGACGATTCTATACTTTTGTTCGGGTAAGTGCAAGAAAAGCGAGCTGAAGCTTGGACGCGATCCAAGGAAGCTGAAGTGGACTATCTATCACGGAAAGAAAGAGAGAGGAAGATGACCACTGAGGCTCTCCTGTCTGGGGAGAAGACACTTTCAAGCCTAAGACAAACACGAGATCCTTTCATACGAGAAGCCTACTGAAACAGAGTTCCTCTTCGAGCAGTTGCTGAAGACCTAGACCATCATTCAAGTGGCTCCGTGCTCATCCTCGCCGCCGTCTAGATCGGATCAATTCGGCCTTGTTCGCGCTTCAAGCAAGTTGCGGAACTCACATGTGGATCACGTTCCGCGTAAGTGCGAGGCCAGTCATAACCCGTCCGGCTGCTGTGTCGGAACGTGGAGCAGTAGCGATTAAGTTCTTAAGAATCATCTCAAATCAATAACTCCGAAAGAGATAGAAAGTAACGATGGAGGAGGTTCCATGCCTCTCCGGCAGCCCATAGTTGTCGTGTTAGGGCATGTCGACTCGGGCAAGACCACCTTGCTGGATAAGATAAGAGGCACAGCGGTTCAGCTCCGAGAGGTTGGGGGGATGTTCCCTCGAGGGATCCAAGACCCAGCATATCGGAGCGAGCTACTTTCCAGCGGATACCATCAAGAAATTCTGCGGACCACTTCTAGAGAAGTTCCACTTCGAAGTAGGAATCCCGGGACTCCTAGTCATTGATACTCCAGGTCACGAAGCTTTTGCGAATCTCAGAAGGAGGGGGGGGTCAGCCGCAGACATAGCCATCTTGATCATAGATGTCGTTCGAGGATTTGAGGTTCAGACCCATGAGTCGCTAAGCATCTT
>Ga0315314_1002468_pt1 | contig 15230 bp, 17 predicted proteins | sample TDP9_MG_FD_203631 | JGI IMG/M metagenome (GOLD analysis project Ga0315314, IMG submission 203631) | Freshwater sediment microbial communities from Lake Towuti, South Sulawesi, Indonesia - TDP9 | ecosystem: Environmental > Aquatic > Freshwater > Lake > Sediment | place: Indonesia: South Sulawesi...
GTCATAATCATCACTGACCCCCGTATACAAATATACGGGGCAGATGTGAAGCAAAAGGGCTTGACAGTCATAATTTCTTGGGTAAGAAGAGATTCTGTGGACGCAACCTCTCACGAAATAAAGTCGCTGAACTACCTAAACAGCATCCTAGCAAAAATCGAAGCAAACAACGCTGGTGTGGACGAAGCCATATGCCTAGACAAAACAGGCTTTGTTTGCGAGGGAACTGGCGAGAACATATTCATTGTAAAGGAAGGAAAGATTGCCACACCTCCCATTTCCACTGGAATCCTAGCTGGAATAACAAGAGAGAGGGTTATGAAGCTGGCAGAGGATTTGGGATATGCAGTTGTGGAGAGGAACATCACGCCCAACGAGTTGTTTAATGCAGACGAAGTTTTCTTCACTGGAACCGCGGCAGAAGTTGTGCCTGTGACGGAAATAAACCGAAGGGTCATAGGCGACGGGAAACCGGGACCCATCACGAAACGGCTGATGAAAGAGTTTGACAGGATTGTGAAGGATCCGAGAGAGGGAACTCCCATTAGTTAGGCGGGGTTACCTATGAAAATTCTGTTGTTGACGGAAAGAGAAGTTGAACAACTTTTGTCCATGGACGAGGTTATGGAGGCTGTTGAGTCAGCGTTCAGGGAGAAGGGTTTAGGTCGGGTTCAGATGCCTGCAAAACTCTATCTGTTCTATCCCAAGTACAAAGGTGACTTAAGGACCATGCCCTCTTACCTCGAGCAAATGGACATCTCCGCCGTCAAGGTCGTGAACGTCCACCCAGAAAACCCAAAGAAACACGGACTCCCCACAGTTATTGCAACCATCATTTTAGTGGACCCAAAAAACGGCGCGCCCCTAGCAATCATGGGAGGCACCAAGGTCACCAGTATGAGAACGGGCGCCGCCGGAGCAGTAGCAGCCAAGTACCTAGCTAGGAAGGACTCAAAGGTTGTGGGTCTCGTTGGAGCAGGTGCACAAGCTAGAACACAGTTAACAGCGCTCATCTCCCTTTATGAAAAGCTTGAAGAGGTCAGAATTTGGAGCCGAACCAAGGAAACTAGGGATGCGTACGTAGCTGAAATGAAAACTGCATATAGTAGGGTAGCCAGAATGGTTCCAGTAGAGACAGTTAAAAAGGCTGTTGAGGGCGCCGACATAGTTGTGACCACAACGCCGTCAAGAGAACCCCTGGTTTCAAACAAGTGGGTTGCGCCCGGTATGCACTTCACCTGCATAGGCGCAGATGCACCCGGCAAAGAGGAGTTAGACCCAGCCATCTTGACGCGTGCAAAGATAGTTGTCGACGACTGGGAACAGGCATCTCACAGCGGCGAAATCAACGTTCCGTTAGCCAAAGGCATCATAACAAAGCGGGACGTTTGGGGTGAAATCGGAGAAGTAGTGGCTGGCATGAAGCCGGGCAGAACCTCCTCTGACGAAATAACGGTTTTCGTCTCTACTGGACTGGCGATTCAAGACGCTGTCACAACAGAGCTCGCTTATAAGAAGGCTTTAGCGAAGAAAATTGGACGGTTCGTTGACATAATGTAGGAAGTGTCCTACGAAGACCTCGTTCGACCCTTTTTTAGCCTTCGGGAATTGTGCGAGTGTAGGGTATTTCAAATCCCTGCTTAGTGTGTATGGTAACCAACACAGTCATACCTTGATAGCTTGTCCAGTCCTCCCATGTGCACAAAAACGTAACTGTGGAGTTCGGATGAAGCACGTAGGGGAGGGTGACATTCAACTCTGTTATTTCTTGGGTGGTTTCATTTACTTTTACCGTTATCTCTGTCACATCAACATGTGTGGGAGAGGATGCGTTGTTTTGGACCGTGACATTGAAGTGGGTTGTGTCGGTGATGTTAAACTGAACGTCAGTGATTGCCAAGGCTACGCGCTGTTGGGTGGCTTGAGTGTAATATGCCGCATAACCCTGTGAGGTGCCCACCTTAACTGTGACCTCTTCTCCTTGGTAGTCGGTCCAGTTAAAAGAACAGACGAACGCAACCGAAGCATTTGGGTTAAGCGTGTAAGGAAGAGAAGGAGTCACATCTTGAACGGTTTCTGTATCCACCATTACGCTTGTAAGATTGACGTACGTGACAGACGAAGCGGAGTTTTGAACGGTCATGTTAAAGTGGTTGATACTTATCGTTGAGTTAAAGACTGCCTCAGTGATGGCTAGATCCACGAGAGGCGTTTCCTTTTGGAAAGTCGCACCAGACCCCTCAGCAACGAACACGTAAATCCGCACATTCTCGCCAGTGTAGTCCGCCCAATTCCAAAAGCACCTAAAGGTTTCAGATTCACCTATTCGTAATTCGCCGAGAGTGGGATACGTCCCTACGGTGTCCAGAACACCGTCTTCCATAGAAACCATGACTTGTTCGACACTGACATCGAAATTGGAAAAAGACGGATTGAGTAGGGTGAGGTTGAAATAGGTTGGGTCTTGAGGATCAAAATCCACGCTGGTTATGCTCATGGTAGGGTTTTGGGGGAGTTGCAGCCCAAGGGAGACGTAATAGCCCATGGTCCACATGTAAGACAAGACTGCTCCAATTATTGCGGCAACAAACAAGAGCAGGATGAGAATAAGCGCTGAGATACCAGCTTTGTTTCGAATCAGCTTCATGCTCTTTCCCTCACACGAGTCCTATCAGTTAGTTAGAGGTTAATAATAAGTTTAAGCACCTTTGAAAGTCGGAACGCTTAAATAACGAGAGCGAGCGCAATTGTTTTTTGGCGGGTGAGTGGAGGCTCACCTTCCACCCGTTCCGCCATATAAACCCCGGAGTAGGGAGGTGAAAAAACGAAAACTAAGAACATAGCGTTAGCGTCGCTCTTTGCCGCTTTATATGCAGCTCTCGTTATTGTCTTGGCTCCTATAAGCTTCCAACTTGTGCAGGTAAGGATTGCGGATGCCCTTATTCCACTCTCCATCGCGTTTGCATGGCCAGCCACTGTCGGTGTGACCGTCGGTTGCGTCGTTTCGAATGTTGTCAGTCCTATGCCTAGCATCATTGCAGACATGACATTCGGTTCTATTGCCAATTTCATTGCTAGCTTTCTGGCGTGGAAAATCGGTAATTTGAAGTATCACAAGGGCGCAGTTAATGAGTTCCTAGGATGCTCCGCTGCAACTATAGTGGTAACTTTTGTTGTGGGAACGTATCTGGCTATGATGACAAAAATGGAATTGTGGTTGTGGTGGTTAGGCATTGGAATCGGCTCAGTAATTAGCATCAACATTATTGGTTATACGCTAATTCAGATCATGAAAAAACTGAAAACTGAACTTCAGCGCTCCTCACACTAGAGTTCTTTGCGAGATGGAGAATCGAAGCTCTCACTCTGTGAACCCTGTCATGCTGTGCGCGCGTGTTCAAAAGCTTGAACAGACTGTTCAAAACTATTGCATTATATGTTACGTTCTCTATTGTTTAAGGAGTAGGCGAAGAACGGAAATGACAGAATACACGCGGCGGAATACCGGTGCCGTGTACACTCAACCAGATGAGTCTACTCTTAGAGCTTTAACCGAGGCTTTGAAGCAGAATGCTAATGATATTAAGAACAATAAGTCGGCGGGTTGTGCACATTTTCTTGGATATCTGAAAAAGTTTCCAAAAGATTCTTCAATTCCAGACGAATGCTTAACATGTAGCAGAATCTTGAAGTGTATGTAAAGGCTCAAAATTTTATCAGAAAAGACTAATGCAGGTTTTGTGTGATTCGGTACCGAATAATGTTGACCCTATATATAGCCCCCCTCCCCTACCTCAGACTCTAGAAGGGCCCTGTTTCATATTTTGATCATATAGCGAAAAGGTATGTTGAAAACAATATTTCCTCAGAAAACCACCTTACACTATAAATGAGCTAAAACCAGACGACACCAAACTTTAAAACCGAGACAACAACTAACAATAACCAAGAGTAAAGGAGGACCCTGTCACTTGTTCAAGGTCAAAGTAGCCGACGCAAAACTCCTAAAAGACATGATGACAGCCATATCAACCCTTATAGATGAAGCCACCTTCGACATAAATCCGGACGGAATCAAACTACGCGCCATGGACCCCTCACGCGTAGCCATGATCGACTTCGAATGGCCAAAAACAATCTTCGACGAGTATAACTGCAACGAACCCATGAAAATGTGCATAAACATAAGCGAAATGCTGAAACTACTAAGACGAACAGAAAAAGACGAGTCTGTAGAGCTCTCACTAGACGAGAAAACAGGACGACTACAAATCACAATCACCGGAAGATACGTTCGCTCCTTCAACATGCCCACTCTAGAAGCAGTGGAAGAAGAAGTCCCCACCCCGAAAGTCGCCTTCAATGTGGAGGCAAAAGTCACAACAGACGGGCTAGCCAAGGCAATCGAAGACGCCAACCTAGTGAGCGACCATGTTCGAATCGAAATAGACAAGGAGAAGATGGTCATGCGCGCCACGGGAGACCTTATGGGAGCCACAATTGAAATGAAGAAGGGGAGCGACGCCGTCCTAGATCTAGAAGCTAAAGAGGCGTCCAAAGCCACTTTTAGCCTCAGCTACCTCTCCGAAATCGTTAAGGCTGCAACTGCAACCTCAGACGTAGCCACCATCGAATTCTCCACCGACATGCCCATTCGCTTGGATTTCCAACAGCCAAAAGAAGGAAAATTAACATTTTACTTAGCCCCCCGCATAGAGGTGGAGTAACACGAAAGCTCGGAGGGAAAGCAGGTATTTACTAGAAGCGACTTGGCCAAGTACCCCTTCACAAACGAGGCAGCCGAGCACGTAAGAGAGTTAGACCTAAAAATTGAGGATATGAGCGAACCCATACTAACCAGAGCAGAACAACGGATAGAAGAAGCCCTTCTCTATGCCGAAGTAAGCACTCAGTTACCCAAAGACGAAATAGAAATAGCCTCTTTTCCAGTTGCGGTCATGATGGTGGCCTCAACAGCTGACACGCTTATAAAGGGAAGATATGCCCTAGCCGAAGCCAAACGAGCTTACAAATTACTCAACGAAGAACAAGATAAAAACAAGATTCTAGAAATTGCAGGCGCCTTTAACTGGAAGATTAGACTAGCCGACAAGAGACCACCTTACGAATTCGCGCTATCTTTTATGGACTATTTGAAAAACGCAACAAGACTTCAGGCAAAAGAATGGAAACTCGTCAATCGGGTTGTGGCTAACGGAGAAGTTTATCTAACAAAGGATGACACAACTCGTCTCTTAGAGGAGGAAGTGCGCAGACACATCGAGAAAAAACTAGACGTAAAGGGAAAGTTCGCACTACCAGAAAATGTTGCCAAAAGGGTAGAACGATTGGAACAGTTATCAGTGAAGCATAGGGGGAAGATTCAGTTTGAGGAACTACCAGAAGGAATCGTTATTTCCGCATTTCCACCATGTATTAAAGACATGTATAATGGGTTAAGCTCTGGACACCACCTCTCTCACATCGGTCGCTTCGCGTTAACATCCTTCCTCATAAACGCAGGCATGACTACTGAGAACGTGGTCAACCTGTACCGTTCCCTCTCCGACTTCAACGAAAGGCTAACCCGCTATCAGGTGGAGCACATAGCCGGTGGAAGAGGCTCACGAACAAGATACATTCCACCCCGATGCAGCACCCTTCGTACCCACGGAGTCTGCACCCGCATGGACGAAATTTGCAAGGGAATACGTCATCCACTCGCCTATTACCGAAGAAAACTAAGAACCATAGAGACAAAGGCACCAGTAGAGCGAGCGTGAAAACAATAGAAACGAAAACGTTTGTTCGGAACAAGTTCTTGGAATATTATGAGAAGCACCCATCTAGCATTCAGCCTCCCACCCAAATTGAAAAACGCGAGTTCGGATTTCTCCTATTCAAAGAAAGGGTTATGATTCGACACAAGGGCTTCAAGAACGTAGACGACCTCGCAAAAACCCTGAAGACATTGGTCCCTTCAGACGTCTACTACTCAAGCGCCTACTACGAAAAGCCAGAGGAAGAAATGGGGGAGAAGGGCTGGCTGGGTGCAGACCTCATTTTTGACATAGATGCAGATCACATCCGAACCCCTTGCGCGAAAATACACGACAAGTGGACCTGTAGCAACTGTGGCACCGCTGGGAAGGGCGTTGTGCCGGAAAAGTGTCCAGCATGTGGAGAGCAACGGTTTGACGAGAAAACTTGGCCTTGCGAAGTTTGTTTGGAATCTGCTAAAGCTGAAACAGTAAAACTTCTAGATATGCTAACTAGAGACTTCGGGTTTTCCTCTAAAGAGATGAGCGTGTCCTTTTCGGGGCATCGCGGATACCATCTTCACGTGGAAAGCAGAGAGGTCCAAGCGCTTGATTCGATGGCTCGCAAGGAGATAGTTGACTACATTGTAGGAATAGGATTAGAAACTAGTTTTCACGGGTTGGAGGAAAGGGGTCAAAAGAAATCACGCGTTCTGTTTGGACCTGGCCTAGACGATTCAGGGTGGAGAGGAAGAATTGCCCGAGGAACCTACGAATTTCTTCTCACTGCCACCTCAGAAGAATTGGGCGAGATAGGGCTGAAGAAGAAAGTTGTGGACACGCTGATCCAGCATAAGGAGACGATTCTAGAAAGCTGGAAAGAAAAGGGTCCGTGGGGAGCTGTAAAGGATGTAGGTGTCGAAAGCTGGAGAAAGATAGCTCAACGAGGAGCAGAGATGCGGTCGGCAAAAATCGACACGGTGGTCACCACAGACATTCACCGTTTGATAAGGCTCATCAACACGCTGCACGGAAAAACTGGTCTAAAGAAAATCGAGGTCCCCATCACTGACATCGAACAATTCGACCCTCTCAAGAGCGCCGTAGCCTTTAAGGAAGGAACAGTGAAAGTGCTGATCTCAGACGCCCCTGAATTTAGACTGGAAGACCAAACCTATGGCCCATACAAAAATCGGGAAGTTGAGCTGCCAACAGCTGCGGCGCTAATACTCCTGTGCAAAGGAATGGCAGAAGTGAAGGAGGAGAAGTGAGTGTACGAAGAGCTTTACGAAGCTTGGAAAAAGGAAAGGGAAAGCGTGGAGATTCAAGCACTGCCTAGAGACTTCTACACCAAGCTGGCTGATTACATGAAAAAGATGCGAGAAGAAAGCCGAATGCTAGATAAGAAAACACTGAGGGCAAGGCTCATGGAGCGCGAGTTCAAAAACGCAAGGAAACTCGTTAAAAAACTCCTCCGACTTCGCTGCGAGAAATCCTTCAATGAAGCAAAAGCGGGAAGAGTCGCGCCAAAAGATCGCCTAACTGACGAGGAGGAGCGGTTGTATGCAGGAATCTCGCCCTTCGCAGAGTCTTATCAAGCCTTGTTTAAAGACGTTTCTAGAGGACGCTCCGCACACGTGAAGCCAGAGAAAAAGCCAAAGGGGATGGTGGTGCGGTTCCTCCAAGAGATTCCAGCCATAGTTGGGTCCGACATGAAAACTTATGGACCCTTCAAACCAGAGGACATAGCAACCCTCCCTGTTGAAAACGCTAAGGCTCTTATTAAGCAAGGTGTAGCTATGGAAGTGGAAGCAAAGTCATAGGTTCTTGTACGAGATGCGAAAAAGTATATAATTGAGCTGACGGTTCTATACCGAAACAGCAGTGAAAAAGATGAGAGCGCCAAAAGAAATCGCTACGTACTGCCCAAAGTGTAAGTCGCATCAACCTCACACGGTTTCCGTCTACAAGCCTGGGAAGAGGAGGACTATGGCTAAAGGTGAGCGACACCACCAACGAGAAAAAAGCGGGTATGGCGGACAAAAATATGCCCTTCAAAGAAAATTCGCCAAAACAACGAAAAAACAAACATTGAAGCTAAAGTGCAAAACATGCGGTTACATGCGACAGAAGACAGGGATGCGCCTCAAAAAACTAACCATTGAATAGAGGGAAGGACATGAGCGAATGGGAAAAACTAATTCCAAGACCCAAAAGCAGGTTTCTCCGAGTAAAGTGCCCAGACTGCGGAAACGAGCAGATCATTTTCAGCCATGCCACAAACGTTGTCCACTGCAACGTTTGCGGAGCGACGCTTGCCGAGCCTTCTGGAGGAAAAGTTTCAATAAAGGGAGAGGTCGTCGCCTCACTAGAATAGAAGACTGAATGGGGAGCAGGGAGGAGAGATGGCGATTAAAAAGCCGGAGTGGCCTGAGGCAGGCGACCTCGTGATCGGCACGGTCAAGAGCATAACAAGTTATGGCGCATATGTCACGTTGGATGAATATGACAAAGAGGGTTTGCTCCACATCTCGGAAGTTTCCTCCGGGTGGGTTAGAAACATTCGTAGCTTTGTGCGTGAAGGACAAAAGCTAGTGTTAAAGGTCTTAAGGGTCGACACAGAAAAGCGGCATGTGGACCTCTCGCTCAGAAGGGTCACAAAGAGCGAGAAAAGAGAGAAAACTCTCTCTTGGAAGAGAGATAGAAAGACAGAGAGTCTGATGCGGGGCGTCGCTGAGAAATCAAAAATACCCGTTGAGGAAATCTACGAAAAAGTCGGCTCCAAGATCGAAGAATCCTTTGGAGGACTCTATGAAGGCTTAGAAAAGACCGCTAGGGATGGAGTGGATGTTTTGTTGGAGATAAGCGTTCCAGAGGATTTGGCAGCCGCAATCGCGAAAGTTGTAAAGGAAAAAATCAAAATATCCATGGTAAAGGTAAAAGGGATTTTAGAGCTTCGGTGCACAAAACCGAATGGCGTAACTCTCATCCAAGAAAGCCTGTTGAGCGCCCAAAAGATCGAAAAGCCCAGAGGGACGACAGTTCGCGTTTATGCCGTTGCACCGCCGAGATACAACATCGAAGTCTTGGCTGAGGATTACAAGGAGGCAGAGAGAATCATGGAGAAGGCTACGGAAACAGCTCTAAAATACATGAAAAAACTCGGAGGAGAGGGAGTTTTCAAGAGGGAAAAATAGTGGTGTGGCTGCTTAGAAAGTGCGAAAAATGTGAGGAGTACACGTTAAGGCAGGAGAAGTGCCCCCACTGCGGGGGAAAAGTGCGCTTACCTCACCCACCCAAATTTTCTCCCGACGACAAGTATGCAAAATACAGGCTAGCGATGAGGAGTTCAGGTTGAGATGGAAAAGACGACCATAAAAGAAAAGATGAAACCAGAACTGAAGAATCCCGTTTTAGTAGAAGGACTCCCAGGGTTGGGTATGGTTGGAAGAATAGCTACACGATACCTGATAACACAGCTGAAAGCAAAAAAACTTGCGGATTTGTATTCCCCCCACTTCCCCTACTATGTTCTTGTCAACAAAAAAGGAAATGTCAGGCTCCTACGCGGAGAGTTCTACTTCTGGAAAAATGAGAGTGGAAAAACTGATATCATACTTCTAACCGGAGACCACCAAGCGCAGACAATTGAGGGGCAGTACGAAGTGGCCAGTTGCATACTTGACTTCGCCGAAAAACACGGCGTGAAGATGACCATCACCATTGGAGGATACCGCAAAGAGGCTGAAGAGAACCCAAAAGTGGTGGCGGTTTCCACCAACCCAGAGCTTCTGAAAAGAGCGTTGCAGGCAGATGCAGTGGCCAGTCCCGCTGGAAACCCGATCGTTGGAACAGCTGGCCTGATTCTGGGTCTGGCTAAATTCAGAAACATGGATGCGCTTTGTCTGTTAGGGGAGACTCAGGGCTATCTGAGGGATCCAAGGGCGGCGCAAAGCGTCCTCCGTGTGTTGCAAAAAATACTGAACCTCAAGGTGGACTTGAGCAAGCTGGAAGGAGCGATCGAAAAGTCCGATGAAATAGTGGAGAAAATGCGGGAGATCGAGGAGCGAAGAAAAGCGTATGAGCAGAAGATGCGTCAAATAGAAGGAGAACGAATCACCTACATTTCGTGAACACGCGTTTCTAAACTACTCAACCGGTTTAACTTCGATTTTTTTCGGTGTAAACGACAGCTTTTTGCCACACTTTGGGCACTTACCATTGCATTCCTGAATGATTTCGTCGGGAGGCCTCAAATCCACTCCATCGTAGAGAATTGCTCCACAACTTTCGCAGATCACCCGTTGAGGCAAGTTCCAACATCCCTTAAACATAAAGATACAAACGTCACAAACTATAAATAACTTCCGTGCCCTCTTGTGAAGGAAATGGAAGAGTTTCCTAAAATGGAAAAATACACTTTGATTATCACTGAAAAGCCAGATGCCGCTGAAAGAATGGCGAAAGCCCTTGATTATAAGGGAAAACCTGAAAAAGTTGAAGAAGATGGAGTGCCTTACTTCCTTGCTCAAAGAGACCAAAAGCTAGTATTGGTTCCAGCTCTAGGACACTTATACACGGTTGTGCATGAAAGGGGAAGAAGAAACTACTACCCCGTTTTCAACTTTAAATGGGCACCCCGATACTCGGCGGAAAGAGGTGCAAAAGAAACTCGCAAATGGATTGAAGTCTTTTCAAGGCTGGCGAGCAACGCAGACGGTTTTATCGCCGCCTGCGACTACGACTTAGAGGGCAGCCTCATAGGCTACTGCCTACTGAAATACGCCTGCGGCGGCAAAGAAACCGTAGCAAAAAGGATGAAGTTTTCCACACTAACAAAAGAAGAGTTGGAAAAAGCCTACGAGGAACCTTTGCCCCAGCTTGACTTTGCCCTGATAGAGGCTGGAAGGGCGAGACACGAGGTAGACTGGTTGTACGGAGTCAACCTTTCACGCGCTTTAACTCTAGCGGCTAGCCGCTGGAGTGGAAAATACGCAACACTGAGCACAGGAAGAGTGCAGGGACCAACCCTGAAGTTCTTGGTGGGAAGAGAAAAGGAGATTCGAAGCTTTGTTCCAACCCCGTACTGGAGCATAAGTGCCAAAGTGGAAATCAGGGGTTCTACATATGAGGTGGAATACGAAACAGAAACTTTTGAGAAGAGAGTGGACGCAGATGCTGTGGTGGAGGCGTGTAGGGGAAAACCCGCCAAGATTGAGAGTATTGAATCAAGAAAAATTCAGCAGAATCCTCCGATACCTTTTGATTTAGGCAAGTTGCAAACCGAGGCATACAGCCTGTTTGGATACACCCCGAGACAAACCTCAAACATTGCCCAGCGCCTCTATCTGGAAGCGTTAATCTCCTACCCAAGAACCAGCAGTCAAAAACTTCCGCCAATAATCAATTACGCGGCGATACTCAGAGCGTTGAGCAAGGAAGCTTCCTACTCAAAATTAGCCTCAGAACTTCTGGAAAAAGGTCAGTTGAAGCCTGTTGAGGGTGAGAAAGACGATCCCGCACACCCAGCAATCTATCCGACAGGCAACCTGCCCGAGAGAGAGCTAAGTCCACCCGAAAAGAAGATTTGGGATTTGGTTGTCCGCCGCTTCATGGCTGTTTTTGGCGAACCAGCGATTAGGCAAAGCATGAGGGTCTGCATAAGGGTAGACGGTCACCGCTTTTACCTGCGGGGAAGACGAATGTTGAAAGATGGGTGGACGCGCTTTTATAAGCCCTACATAAGAGCCGAAGAGGTTTTGCTCCCCACCATACAAGAGGGAGAAGAGGTTCAAATGAAGCGAGTTGGGCGGGAAGACAAGTTCACCAAGCCTCCTCCACGTTACAACCCGAGTAGTCTGCTGCAGAAAATGGACGAGGAGGGAATAGGAACCAAGGCTACAAGGGCAGATATCATTGAAACCCTCTACAGCAGAGGATATGTCGCAGAAGAAAGAATAATGGTCACCGACCTAGGATTTGACATAGCTGATATTCTTAGCAAACACTGCCCGAGAGTGGTCTCTGTGAAGTTCACTCGAGAACTTGAGGAGAAGATGGATCGAATTCAAACCAACAGTGAAGAAAGGGAGAGCGTACTCATAGAAGCTGTTCACCAGCTGAAGCCGGTTCTCGAGGAGTTTAGGGAAAGAGAAGAAACTGTAGGCCAAGCGTTGAGCAAAGCCATTAAGAAGGCGAGAATGCAGGAACGAATAATCGGAGACTGCCCCAACTGCAAAACAGGCAAACTAATGATCTTGTACTCACGGAAGACAAGAAAGCGTTTCATCGGCTGCACCAACTACTTCAAAAATCTCTGCACAACTTCTTTTCCGCTCCCCCAGAAAGGAACTGCAAAACCAGCGCAAAGGAACTGCAAAGGCTGTGAATGGCCTTTAGTGTACGTGAGGACGAGGGGAAGAAGACCGTGGATGCTTTGCTTTAATCCGAACTGCCCCTTAAAGGAGGAGAGGAGGAAACGCAGTGAAATGCAAGGTTTGCGACAGGGAAGCTGAAAACCAATACTGCGAGTTACATGAGAAAGCTTACAGAAACATCGTGAAGGAATACGATGTCTGGAAAAAGGCTTCAGATGTTTCATGGAAGCAGTATTTGAGTGAGATAGCGAAGAATCCGTCTACTGGTTTATGGGCAAGAGAAGTTGCTGAATCCTTACTTTCTCAGACGAAATAGGAACTGGACTTACTAGTTTGAGGTTTAGGATTCCATTTCCAACAGCAGCTGCTCTTTTCTGAAGCCAAGTCTTTTGTATAGTTGGACAGCACCTCTATTCTCTTTCTCAGTCCACACGTGAAGTTCATGATACTTTCTCTTCTTGAAAAATCCGATCATCTCTTCAACAAGTCTTGTCCCAACACCTTTGCCTCTCATTTTTTCTGTCACAACCACGTTTTGAATCTGAGCCAAATATGCCCCGTGAGAAACATCTGGGAAAGCCCACATGTCGATGAACCCAACCACTTCCCCGTCTATTTCCGCAACCAAGCACAAGTAATCCTTATTCTCTAGCGCTTTCACGAACATTTCTCTTCTATCACCGACAGAGCTGCCTAAAAGTTCTTCCGCTAGCGAGTTTATTTGGTCAAGGTCTCCCAAGTTCGCCTTGCGAATCTTGATGGTCATCTTTAACCCTCACCATCAAAATAGAGAATCTTAGCTATTAAAGAAGATTGAAAAGGCTTGACTCGTGTGCATTAACGGTCAAATCAATGCAACCTTTAAGTTTCAGGTCCATAATAGCCTTTAATAACGCCGATAGGCAAACAATATTTAAATTAGAGGACGAAGAACCCTTAACAGAAAGTGATGTCGCATCTAATGGAAAGCGAGGGGAAATAACGTGGCTAGTCGAATCAGGAGGAAGTTTTCATCTTTAGCCTACTTTGCACGAAAGACCTACTGGAGAATTGTAACAGCCAAGCCCTCACTGCTCGTTATCGCCCTTGCGACAGTTGGTGTCTCCGTTTTCCTACTTGGAGGCGCGGTGTACAACATCATAGTACCCCATGTATTCATCGCATATCCTTACGGCAGAAGAGTGCTTTTCTACTATCCTCGCGCCGTGCATGAGCAGGTGTGGTATGAAAGCTTAGGCGTCACGATTCTCTACGGCATCGGAATTGCAGGTTTCCTTATGGCATATCAGAGCACAAAGTATGCCTACAAGTCTCGTCAGGCGTACAATCTATTGTTGATTGGTTGTGTCCTCATTTTTATTGCGTATTTCCTCACGGAAATCATCCTATGGCTGAAGATGCGGGGACCTCTTTAAATTGCCTAAGAAAATTGGTGCGTATCTTCTCTAATTGTGAGCCATAGAGCCGTAAACCACGATTTTCTTACCACGGCGTGTTTTTGACGCCCACAAGAAATGCCAAGAAGTTTGTTGCAAGATGTATGGGAGGCGTCAAGATCAAAACTATCAGAATTATGTGCAGAGGAGGCAAGGGTGAAACCATCAAGGAAAAGAGGATTGCTCCCACAACGAAATCAAGCTGGTCCGCTATTGGAAAAGAAGATCCTGGAGGGAAACCTAGTCGTCGCTTGATAAAGGAGTCAAACAAGTCCCCTATTAGTGCTCCCAGCGAGAGCGCAAATCCAAGCAACGCGCTAAAATGAAACGCAGCATTTTGAACAAAACCAACTAACGTTCCAACAATTAAACCGGCAAAAAACCCTCGAAAAGTCTTGTGAGAGCCAAATATGGGCTTCTCGTCTAGAAAGGTTCTGCCGAAATCCATGGGAGTCCCGCCGCCGAAGATTACGGGTGCCGCGTTGGCGCAGTAAGCGGGAAAAATGAAGTACAAAGCATGGGCAACGTCTACGAGTGTTATTGGCATGGTGATTCGATTTTTATTATTGGATTACAGAGAAGATAAAGGCTAGCATTTGCATTATTTATCTTCAGCTTCTACGACCATAGTCGCAGATGCCACTACTTTCGATGAGGAGGTAGCAACTTGCTTGGCTTTTGCGTTCAGGACGTTTTTCGAGGACACCCCTTATCACGCGAGGCTCACCTGCATGTTTCAGGTTGAGCACGACATCAGACCAGAACTTCAGCACTCGCGTTGCCACTGGCTCTATGCCGATGTGAGCCTCAGCGAAAATGCTTCTGACCTGGCTTAGGATTAGAGCCCCTACCTTGTGGGTTTTTGCAATTTGAGCCAAGGACGCAACCTGCCTGTTCAGCTCTCGGTTTAGCGCAAAAGTTTCCTTCGAGCCTCCCAGCTCAGCGCGGTACAGTGATGTGATTGTGTCGACCACCACCAACCCAACTTTTTCAGTTAGGTACGCGTCAAGATCGTCTATGACCATGGCTTGCTCCTCGAAGGTTGTTGGCTTCACCAAGATTATTAGGGGAGAAACTTTCTCCGAATCGTGTTGGGCTATCTGGGACAACCGCCTTGGGGAGAAGGCGCCGTCCGAATCTATGTAGATGGTCTTACAACCCATCCTAGCCGTGTTCACGGCGCACTGAACAGCCAAAGAGCTTTTACCCGTTTCAGCCTCCCCGTAAAAAAGGGACACGCCGTTAGTAGGAAGCCCTCCATTCAACAATTTGTCCAGCGAAACACAACCCGTTTGGATTACGCGCTGCAAGAGCTCCACATCAAAACCGAATAGAAACTCCGAGTTAATAATTTTGTCTTGGTTACAATTTCGTTCTCAGTTTTGTGAGATTGGAAGTTGAGTGACACATAGAAGTCATGGTCTCCTCAAACAAGCATTATTGTTAAATAACACGAACCAAAAGCGAATATAAGTTGAAGGGGGGCAATAATCTTATTGCGGTTCATGGGTGAAGGGGACAACGCTATGAAAGCCAAAATCGCGGTTGCAACAGTTTCGGGAAAAGCCTACTACTTGCTGGTGAACGAACTCAAAGAAAGAGACTTACCCTTCTTAAGTCTAATGCCCAGAGAACCCGTCCCCCAAAGTGTCAAGGTG
>Ga0315314_1002469_pt1 | contig 15230 bp, 14 predicted proteins | sample TDP9_MG_FD_203631 | JGI IMG/M metagenome (GOLD analysis project Ga0315314, IMG submission 203631) | Freshwater sediment microbial communities from Lake Towuti, South Sulawesi, Indonesia - TDP9 | ecosystem: Environmental > Aquatic > Freshwater > Lake > Sediment | place: Indonesia: South Sulawesi...
AGTGATTCTTCAAGAACCCCGCAGCACCGCTTGCCTCAGCACGTGGGTTCAACTATAATTGAGGCTGGAGGACAGGATGGCATATTTTGCCAGCAGCGGTCGGCCGGGATATGCGGTCAACCTGGAGAAGCTGAAGGAGCACTCCTTTGAGATTGGCCCGATACGGCCACCGAGCGAGGGCGGCAGTTTCTCCCTGCTCATCAGGGTAACCAGGAATTGCCCCTGGAACCGATGCGGTTTCTGTTACGGCACACCCTATAACCACGAGCGCTTTGAGCTAAGGCCTGTTGAAGAGGTCAAAGCCGATATTGAGTCAGCGAAAGCGATCAGCAACGAGATAAAGGCGCTATCGTGGCGGCTCGGCTACGCTGGCCGGGTGCCGCCGCTCGCCCCTCTAATGCGGAGCAACCTCCTCTACGGCCGGGATACACAGGCTCTGGCCGAGAATGACTTACATAAGTTCCAAAGTGTAGTCAATGTGTTCAACTGGCTTTGCTTTGGTGGCCGGACCGCCTTTCTGCAGGATGCTGATACTCTCATAATGTATACCCACCAACTGGTGGACGTCATCAAGTACCTCCGGGAGACCCTTCCCAGCATCGAAAGGATTACCTCCTACGCCCGCGCCAAGACCCTGGCCAGGAAGAAGCCGGAGGAGTTGGGTCAACTGCGTCAGGCAGGACTTGCCCGACTTCACGTTGGGCTGGAGACAGGAGACGATGAGCTCCTAAGCTACGTCAACAAGGGCGTGACCGCCGAAGAGCATATTCTGGCCGGCCGGAAAGCTCTCGAGGCTGGTTTTGAGCTTTCCGAGTACGTCATGCCCGGCCTGGGTGGCCGAGGCCGCTGGGTCGAGCACGCCAGAAATACTGCCCGCGTGCTCAATGAGATAAACCCCCACTTCATCCGCTCGAGGCCCTTCGTGCCCAGATATAATACGCCCATGTTTGACGCCTACCAGAAAGGGGAATTTGAGCTGACCTCACCGCACGAGCGGCTGCGGGAAATCGGGCTTATGATCGAGAATTTGGAGGTCACCTCGAGGGTCTGCTTCGACCACAACCTCAATCCCAGCTACTGGTCAGACAACCGGCTCATCCCTCTCCTGAAGCAGGACTACGAAGGATACAAGTTCCCCGAAGAGAAAGGAGCCGTGCTGGAGCTTATTGAGCGTGGCCTTGGCATCGCTGAGGGGGCTTTCGTTGACGCCAGGGACTTGATCAATATGCCTCATCTTTAGTGCTAGAACGAACACGAATAGAAGTGGCTACGGAAGCAGTTACGGTTAGACAGGTAACAGAGCGAATTCTGAAGAGATTCAGTAGAAAGAAGGCAAGCCTTATCCCCATACTGCAAGAGATTCAGGGCCGGCTCGGCTATCTACCACGAGAAGCCATGCTGGAGATTGCCCGATTTCTTGGCCTGCCACCGATAAGTGTCTATGGCGTGGTCACCTTCTACAACCAGTTCCGCCTCAATCCCCCCGGTAAGCACTCGATAAAGGTCTGCCTGGGTACCGCCTGCCACATGAAAGGTGGCTATATCACCCGGGATGCCTGGCAGAGAAGGCTAGGCATCTCCGCAGGGGAGACCACCTCCGACCGGGAGTTCGAGTTGGATACCGTTGCCTGCGTTGGCTGCTGCGTTATGGCGCCAGTAACCGTAGTTGATGGCAAGCCAGAAGGCAAGGTGGAGCCGACCAGAGTGGATGGGATACTGCTGGCCTTCCAACGCGCAAGGGGAGAGAAGAAGGGTCAGTGAAGGTGACTGAACTGTCGGCCATTGCTTGCGCTTTCGAGCAGATAGAGAGCCGTGCCTCCGTCCGATGGCAGCAACTGTGGCGCAGCGGGCAACCCGTCATTCTGGTGGGCACGGCGACGTGCGGTCGGGCCGCTGGAGCCCTCGAAGTGCTACACACCCTGAGAGGTGAGGCCAAGAAGTATCACCTGCTCTGCCCGGTAATCGAGGTCGGCTGCATGGGGTACTGCTATGCCGAGCCACTGGTGACCATCAGCAAACCGGGGTACCCCGCGATATGCTACGGGCATGTCAATCCGGTGATAGCGCAAAGGCTGGTCAGGGAATTCCTCCTCGGTGATGACCCCTGCCTTGAGTTTGTCCTCGGCGCTCTGGAAGCAAACAACCTTATCCCCAGCTTTTCCGACTTTCCCCGCGCCCGGTATGAGAAAAGGGTCCTGCTGGGAAACTGCGGTCGAATTGACCCGGAAGACATAGACCACTACCTAGCCAATGGCGGCTATGCCGCGCTCGCAAAAGCCCTCCAGATGGAACCGGAGATTCTCACCGCTGAACTGGGAAGGTCAGGGCTGAGGGGGATGGGCGGTGCTGGCTTCACGGCCGGGGAGAAATGGGAAGTCTGCCGAAATGCGCTGGCCCGGCCAAAATACGTCATCTGTAATGCCGATGAGGGAGACCCCGGCGCCTTCATGGACCGGGCCATTCTTGAGAGTGACCCACACTCCGTACTGGAGGGGATAATCATTGCTGGCTATGCCGTAGGTGCCCGCCACGGCTACGTTTATGTCCGGGCTGAATACCCGCTGGCAGTAAAGCGCGTCGGGATAGCCCTCCGTCAGGCAAGGAAGCTGAACCTCCTGGGCCGACGCATCCTGAATAGCGATTTCAGCTTTGATGTCAGGCTCTTCCAGGGCTCAGGAGCCTTTGTCTGTGGCGAGGAGACTGCCCTCATCGCATCAATGGAGGGAGAAGCTGGCCTGCCCCACCACCGGCCGCCTTACCCGGCGACCAAGGGGCTCCATGGCAAGCCGACTCTGATCAACAACGTGAAGACGCTCGCTTCGGTGCACCACATAATCGAGAGGGGAGCCGATTGGTTTGCCAGCACTGGCACTGAGGGAAGCCGGGGGACAGCCGTTTTTGCCCTGGCGGGCAAGGTGGTCAACACCGGGCTAGTCGAGGTGCCGATGGGCACAACTCTGCGTCAGGTCATCTTCGATGTCGGTAGCGGCATCCCTAAAGGCAAGCGCTTTAAGGCAGTGCAAATCGGCGGTCCCTCTGGCGGCTGCCTGCCGGAAGCGACTCTTGATTTACCCGTTGACTTTGACTCGCTCAGCGAGGCCGGAGCAATGATGGGCTCGGGTGGAATGGTGGTACTTGATGAGGGCGACTGCATGGTAGAGATCGCCCGCTATTTCCTCGAGTTCACCCAGCGGGAGTCCTGTGGCAAGTGCACCTTCTGCCGCCTGGGAACAAAGCAAATGCTGGAAGCCCTCGACAGAATCACCAGGGGCAAAGGGAAAATGGAAGACCTCAGTATGCTTGGCGAACTGGCCAAAGACGTCAAGGCCGGCTCTCTCTGCGGTCTCGGGCAGACCGCACCCAATCCCGTGCTGACGACGCTCCACTATTTCCGCCATGAATATGAAGCCCACATCAGGGAAGGGCGCTGCCCGGCCTTGATGTGCCCGGAGCTTATCGCCTATTACATCATCCCCGAGAGGTGCGAGCGCTCCTGCGACGCCTGCGTCGGTACCTGCACCGTCGAAGCAATAACCACCAACAAGAAGCGCATCAAGGTTATTGACCAGGAGAAGTGCGTCAAGTGTGGCACCTGCCTGTCTTCCTGTCCCCCCCAGTATAATGCCGTGATAAAGGTGTCGCCGCCGAGCCAGGTGCCAGCTTCGAGGTAGCCGATGAAGACGGTATCTCTAGTTATTGATGGCAAGAAGGTGACCGCCAGGGAGGGTAAGAACCTGCTCTGGGTGGCACTGGACAATGGCGTCTATGTCCCCAACCTGTGTGCTCTTCGGGAGAAAGCCGAGCCAGCCGCCGCCTGCCGTCTGTGCTTTGTTGAGATTGAGGGCAGGCAGGAACCGGTTACCGCCTGCACCGAGGCCGTAACCGAAGGGATGGTAGTCCGCACACGGGGCGAAAAGGCGCTCAGACTGGCCCGCACTGCCTTTGAGCTGCTTTTGGCCGCCCACCCGGTAGACTGCGCCCGCTGCTTAGCTAACGGCTCCTGTGAGCTACAGCAGATAGCCCACCACCTTCACCTCAAGCTCAAGACAAAACGCTTCATCAAGCTCCAGCGTGACCTCCCGGTCGATGACAGCCACCCCGACTTCAGCTATGACCCGAACAGGTGCGTTCTCTGTGGCCGGTGCGTCTGGGTATGCCAAGAGCGTGTCAGGGCCGGCGTCCTTGGCTTTGCCCGCCGTGGCTTTCAGCGAGTCGTCACCACCTTTGCTGACGAGCCCCTCGGCCAGTATCCATGTCAGGAGTGCGGCGAATGCGTTCGGGTCTGTCCCTGCGGTGCCCTCATCTTCAAAGGCGGTAGAGAGGCAGCGAGACAACCGGTCAGAGCGCAGTCACGATAGAACCGGAATAATTGCGCTACCCGACAGTGCTAGCGAAAGAGCGGGGCAACCAGGATATCGGTGGGTGCGTAGTCATCAGTGAGCAGAAGGGCTTTTCTCTCCGCCAGATACGCATTAAGCTGAGCCTCGTCGTGCAGAGTACCCGGTGGCTCCCACTTCCCTCCCTCGGTGACAAATCTCATATAGTCAGCCTGGTCAAGGACACGGTCAGTGGCAAGGATGATAAAGGTGGACCGACCCGTCTCCTCCCAGCTCTGCCCTACGTTAAAGAGATAGACGTGGTTGAACACCCGCCTGAGTGTATAGACAAAGGAGGCCATATATCTGCCGTACCGGTAATAGTCATCAATAATATTAACCAGATAAATCCCGTCTGGTTTCATATTAGCCTTTAACATTCGAGCAAATTCCAGGGTGGTCAGGTGATAGGGGGTCGCCACGTCACTGAAGACATCAGCAATGACAATATCATATTTGTCTCCTGTCTTCCGCTGAATAAGGAAAAGGCGCGCATCCTGGTTGTATGTCCTGATCTTCGTTGCCTGAGGTAAGCCCAGCTCCTGGTGAGCTACCTCGGTCACCACCGGGTCAATCTCGACCACCTCATTGACACTTTCCGGGTATATCACCTCCATGTAACGCGGGAAGGAGTACCCCCCGCCACCAAGGTGGAGAACCCGGGGCGCCGGGTTGTCCTGAGCAATGTACCTGACTATGCCAGCAAAGACCTTGAGATAGTCGTACACCAGACGGTGGGGGAGCTGTGGATCAACGTAGGCATGGATCAGGTGGTCGAGGGTGAGCACTTTGACATTCTGACCACCCTGCGCCACCTGAATTGCATAATAGTTCGACTCCCTGGTGTACTTTTCCTGCCACAACCCTCTGAACTGAAAAAGGAGAGCATAACCCAGAGCTACCTCAATAATAACCAGCCAGACGATGAGACTCTTAAGAGAAAGGCGCCACTTGCCCGGGCTGCCCCAGAAGAGCCAAACGGCTATCCCGGTCAAGACCAGAGCGCCCGCTACCAGCCAGACTATGTTCCTCGTGCCAAACCAGAGGATAAGGTAGAAACCGGTAACGAAGGTGCCCAGGATTGAGCCGGCCGTGGAGCAGGCATAGATGGTGCCGACAACACCACCGGTCTGCCCGAGATTGGCCAGCGCCAGCTTGATAACCATCGGTGATACCGTGCTCAGGATAATAGCCGGCAGGAAGAAGATGCACGACGTCTTCAGGACGAAGCTCCACATCACCGGCCAGTTACCCACCCAATGGGCCGGTGCCACCACCTTGGTTGCGGGCAGGATACCAATAGTCACCAGGCCGCCCGCGAAAAATATGGCCGCCAGTAGCAAAGGCGAGGGATACCGGTCAGCGAGCTTGCCGCCAAGATAGTTGCCCAGAGCGATGCCGGCCAGAATAACGCCGATAATGCTCGTCCAGGTATAGAGCGAGACACCAATGTGCGGAGCCAGAATCCGCGCTGCAATTAGCTCAATTACCATCACGCAGAAACTGCTGATAAAGGCAATGGCATTCGCTTTCCACAGCGGGGGAATACGAACCATGGTAAACCTCCGTCAGTAATCGCAGACATATTAGCATTAAGCCCCGGTAATAGCAATTGTTGTGCTAAGGTTGTTAAACAGTCTCTGTGCTATAATCTCTCCCGGTAGCCCCTTCCAGAAACGTCCCCTTGTGAAAGGACATCACTGAGTTGGAACCAGCTAGCCGGTCCGAAATACTTCGCCGTGCCTCTATCTTCTCCACCTTGAGTGATGACGAACTTAATGAACTGGCCAGACGGGCCAGCGAACGTAGCTTTATGTCAAGCGAGTTTATCTTCTGGGAAGGAGACCCGCCAGATTGGTTCTATATTGTCGCCCAAGGGACGGTCAAGGTCGTTAAACATTCCTCTCAAGGGAGGGAGTTCATTATCGCCTTTTTCGGCCCGGGTGAGATGTTCGGCGAGGTGGCTGTCTTTGAAAACAGGCCCTATCCCGCCTCAGCCCAGGCTACGACCAGGACAAGGGTGCTCGGCATTAAGAAGGAAGACTTCCTGTCCTTCCTGGCCAAGCGACCCGAGGTAGCGCTGCGGATTATCAACGTCCTGGGCGGCCGACTGAGGGATGCCCAGAACCGCCTGCGCGACCTGGCTGGAGAAAGAGTGGAGCAGCGCGTAGCGGCAACCCTGCTCATGCTTTCAGCCAAGCTCGGCCCCACCCTCCCCTTCACTCGCCAGGAGATTGCTGACATGACCGGTACTACTACTGAGACGGCAATCCGGATTATGAGCCGTCTCAAGAACAGAGGGATTATTCGTTCCACGCGCGGTAGAGTCACCATCCTCGACAAGGAAAAACTCAGGCTGCTCAGTGAGGGGCCGCCGCGACTATAAGAAGCTAAGACCATGCCCTCACCTTTGCCGGCAACCAGCCCCGGACAACGGCAAAGGGCCAATCCCCGCCTATATCATGCCTATATGACGTAAGTCATAGTCGGCATCGCTAATAAGTTGTATTCTGTTTGTAGAAGAAAAATCTTAAGTATGGCGGAGGTGACAGAATGACAAGCAAGTGTCCGGGTCAGGACTTCAGAAATCTACGGGTCTCGCTGCATAAGTGCCCCAACTGCGGCACTGAGGTGGAAATCTTCTCTGATGAGATGAGAGTGAAGTGTCAAAAGTGTGGTGAGATGGTCTACCGGGAGAAAGTACCCTCCTGCATCGAATGGTGTGCCGCCGCCCGCCAGTGCCTGGGGGAGGAGAGATGGCGCGAGTTGAAAGGCGAACCGCCGGCCGACCTGCCGCCGCGGGAAAGGAGGAGGTAAACAATGGCGACCAAAACTTTAAGGAAGATCGTAAGAATCGACGAGGAAAAATGTAATGGCTGTGGCGCCTGTGTCCCGGCCTGCGCCGAAGGGGCCCTTCAGATCATCGATGGCAAGGCCAGGCTGGTCAGCGATAGATACTGTGACGGCCTCGGCGCCTGCCTTGGCGAATGCCCCCAGGGGGCCATCACCATTGAGGAAAGAGCGGCTGAGGAATTTGATGAGGCGGCGGTGAGGCACCACCTGGCCAGCGGAGAAGCGGTGAAAGAAGAACCCCCCTGCGGCTGCCCTTCGGCCACGGTCACTCAGTTTGGGCAACGACGAACGGCGGAGGCCACCACTGCCGAGGCGCCAGCCCACCCATCAATGTTAACCCAGTGGCCAGTGCAACTTACCCTTGTCCCGGCAAAAGCACCTTTCCTCCAGGGGACTGACCTGGTGCTGGCCGCTGACTGTGTTCCCTTTGCCTACGCCGATTTTCATCGGGACTTCCTGAGAGAGCACAGCCTGCTCGTGGCCTGCCCCAAGCTGGATGACTTTCCGGCACACCTGAGGAAGCTCACCGAAATTCTGCGTCAGTCCGCGGTCAGAAGCCTGACCGTGGTACACATGGAAGTCCCCTGCTGCTTCGGGCTGGTGCACATGGCCCGGCAGGCAATAGAGCTGAGCGGAAAAGACATACCCTTCCAGGAAATAACTATTGGCATCCGGGGCGAGGTAGAGTCCCGGCCTTAAAAGAAGGACAGGTTTCGCCCCCTCCAAAACCTCTTCCCTCACCCGTTTCTTGACACTGAGCCAGTGAACATTTAACATCGGGACGAGATTCGAAAGTCATCTTTCATGGGCAGCGCAAAGGAGGTATAGCATGGGTAAGCTCGATGGTAAGGTAGCCATCGTCACCGGAGCCAGCCGCGGCATCGGGAAAGGAATTGCCCAGCTCTTCGCCGCCGAAGGCGCCAAAGTGGTCTGCACCGCTCGCACCTTAAACGAGGGGGAGCATTTTCTTGAAGGCTCGCTTAACACCACGGTTTCCGCAATTCAAAAGGCCGGCGGCACTGCGCTGGCTGTCCAGGCCGACGTGTCCGATGAGACAGAGTGCGCCCGACTGGTGGCGGCCGCCAGACACGCCTTCGGGCCGGTGGATGTGCTGGTCAACAATGCTGCCCTGAGCTACTTCATCCCAATCAAGGACTTCCCCACCCGGCGGTGGGAGCGCGCCTTCGCCGTAAACGTGCAGGCTCCCTTTATCCTGAGTCAGATGGTACTGCCCGATATGATGGCAAAGCGTAGCGGCGCCATCGTCAATATCTCATCGCGGGGTGCCATTGGCCCGGGACGCGGCCCTTATCCCCAGCCCACGGCCGGCGGGGGTACAATGTACGGCGCCACCAAGGCGGCACTGGAAAGGTTCACTCAGGGGCTGGCCGAGGAAGTCTACCAGTACGGCATCTCGGTAGCCTGTGTCTCACCCGGTGTAGGCGTAGCTACCCCCGGCACCGTCTATCACAAGCTAGCCAGCAGCCTCGACGACCCCCGCCGGGAGCCGATGGAGATGATGACACGGGCCGTCCTTCTCCTGGCTACGGAACCACTGGACAAGGTCACCGGCCGGGTCACCTACAGCCAGGCAATCCTCAGGGAATTCGGCTGGATCACCGAGGGCAAGGGCATCGGGATTGACCAGCCCGGAAGTGGCTATAGCCAGCAATAGGCAATCCGAGAGAGTCAGTTCTTGAGGAGTCTGCTTCATACACATCCTCGGCCACTAAAGCAAGCTGCCGCGCTGGCTCAGTGGAGATGGCAGGCCACCAGATGCCCGCCTCCGACATCCTTGAGGCCTGGCTCCTCATGACGGCAAACCGGCAATACCCGATGGCAGCGAGTGTGGAAGCGGCAGCCCGCCGGCGGATTCAGCGGCGAAGGGACGCTGCCGGTGAGTAATATCCGGCTTTTCTTTTGCCCGATGGCAGGAACCGCCGACAGCAAAGCCTCAGTATAGGGATGAAGAGCGTTTTGAAAGACCTCAGCCTTTTCGGCAAGCTCAACGATTTTACCCAGATACATTACGGCCACCCGGTGCGAGACATGCCTGATCACCGATAGGTCATGGGCAATAAAGAGATAGGCCAGGCCAAACTCCTTACGCAGGTCGAGCATGAGATTCAGAATTTGCGCCTGAATGGAAACATCCAGAGCGCTCACCGGCTCATCAGCAATAATGAGTTTCGGACTAAGAATGAGCGCCCGCCCAATACCGATACGCTGCCGTTGTCCGCTGCTGAACTCGTGCGGGTAACGCAAGGCATGCTGCGCCTCGAGGCCGACCCGCACCAGTATCTCAGCTACCCTCTGCTCCCGTTCCCTTTCATCTCTTACGCCGTGGATGAGTAGAGCTTCGCCGACCGATTGGCCGACCGTCATCCTCGGGTCAAGAAAGGACTGGGGGTCCTGAAATATCATCTGAATTTCCTGGCGCAGCGCTCTTAGCTCGCCCCTGCCCAGCCCGGTGATGTCCGCCCCCCGGTAGAAAATGCTACCCCCGGTTGGCTCCTCCAGCCTCAGTATCACGCGGCCCAGGGTGGACTTACCACATCCTGACTCACCAACCAGCCCCAGAGTCTCCCCCTCCTCAATATGGAAGGAGACGCCATCCACTGCCTTTACATCGCCAAGGTGACGGGAGAACAAACCCCCGGTAACCGGGTAATACTTCTTCACGTCCCTTACTTCGAGCAACCGATTGTTTTCCACAGTCCCTGAGCTCAACTAACGAGAATACAGATGGCAGAAGACGGAATGTCCCTCATTAACAGTGACCGGGGTAGGCTTCTCCTTTAGGCAGACAGCCAGCGCCCTATCGCAGCGCGGCTGAAAAATACAACCACTCGGCGGATCAATGAGACTGGGGACAGTCCCCGGTATTGACTCCAGCCTGTCCCTGGCTTGAGCCACGTCAGGTAAACACCTCATCAAGCCAACCGTATAGGGATGTTTCGCGTTTTCGAATAATTCTGACGCGGTGGCTGTTTCAGCCACCCGCCCGCCATACATGACGACTATCCGGTCTCCAATTTCAGAAACCACGCCCAGCTCGTGGGTGATGAAAACAAGGGACATCTGACGGGTCTTCTTCAAGCGCAAGAAGAGGTCCAGTATCTGCGCCTTTATCGTGACATCGACGGCTGTAGTTGGCTCGTCAGCAATCAGGATTTTCGGGTCACACGATAAACTCATCGCAATCATCGCTCTCTGCTTCATACCCCCGGATAGCTGGTGGGGGTAGTAGTCGGCCGCCTCGTCTGCTGACGGAATGCCCACCTCATCAAGTAAGGCGATGGCCCTTTCTTTGGCGGCGCGGTGGCCCAGCCCGAGGTGGAGCCTGACCTGTTCCGCAATCTGGTCGCCGATGGTGAATACCGGGTTAAGGGCTGACTGTGCATCCTGAAAGATCATGGCAATCTCTCTGCCCCGGATATGCCTGATCTGCTCACGAGGGCATTCCAGCAGATTCACCGCGCCGTAATACACCTCGCCACCAACTATCCGGCCCGGCGGGCTGTCAATCAAGCCCAGGATTGAGAGCATAGTGACCGTTTTGCCGCAGCCAGACTCACCGACCAGACACAGGCACTCGCTCCTTTCAAGCTCGAAGTCAACTCCATCCACTGCCTTGACAATGCCGCGCCTAGTGAAGAAGTAGGCCCTCAGATTTTTTACGCGCAGAATGGTCTCGCCCATATTAAACAGCACTCCGCGGGTCAAAGGCATCCCGCAGTCCATCACCAACGAAGTTGAAGGCAAGAACGGTGAAGAAAAGCATGATGCCCGGCGCCACCGCCACCCACCAGGCGGTGTCCAGACTCTGCTGCCCCGCCCGCAGCACCATTCCCCAGCTAGTCACGGAAGGGTCGCCCAGTCCAATAAAGCTCAGGGCAGCCTCCGCCAGAATAACCCCGGGAATTGACAGGGTGGCAATTACGATAATGAGGCTGATGACGTTAGGCACAAGGTGGGCCAGGATAATCCGGCTGTCGCTCGCCCCCAGGGCCCGGGCCGCCATAACAAACTCCCGCGTTCTCAGGGAGAGAGCCTCGCTCCTGATCAAGCGGGCTGTGCCGGTCCAGCCGGTAAGGCCAATCACGAGAACAATGAAGGCCAGGTTGGGGCCGAAGATGAAGACGACAAACACGAGCAGAAGAAAGAAGGGAAAGGTCATCATAACATCGGTGAACCTCATCAGGGCATTGTCCACCCGGCCACCCAGATAGGCTGACAGGGTACCGATGAGAGTGCCCAGGGCTACGGCAATGCCGGTGGCAAACAGGCCGACCTGTAAGGAGACTCTGGCACCGGAGACTATCATTGCCAGGAGGTCTCTGCCTTTGTTATCCGTGCCCAGGAAGTGCTCTTTCGTCCCGGTGCTTACCCGGGTAACAAACTGACGGGTTCCGGCATCGTAGACTGATTCCTCAAGGCTGAAGCCCAGGGGTGGCCGGTTTTTCTCTTCAAAATTGGCCGCCGTTGGGTCAACCGTGAAGAAAGGACCAATCAAGGCGAGCAGGACGAGAAATACAATGAAGGCCATACCCCATAGTGCCAGCCGGTTCTTTTTCACCCGCACCCAGTAGTAGCCAACCAGCCTCCGGCTGGTATAAAGGGGGTATATCCCATAGAGAACAGCCACCGCACCCAGGATGATATAAAGGTAGGTGAGCAGGTCAAGGATTCTTGCCACGGCCACAATATCGACGAGCAGCGTCACAGCAAGAGAGGCGGCCAGCACAAGGAGAAGGAGCTTCCTGACGCCACCAACTTTCCGGACGATGCGCTTGATCTGCACGCGGTTCATAAGACAATATCCACCAGTCTAGTCGGCCGCTGAAAAATGCCCAAAGGACTTTTTCAGCAATCTTCTAGTCATATCTCACCCTCGGGTCGAGGTAAGTATAGGTAATGTCGGTAACAAGGTTGATTATCAATACCAGGAAGGCTGAGATGAGAGTTACCGCTACGACGATGGCATAGTCATCAGCGAAGACAGCATTAAAGGAGATCCGTCCCAGGCCCGGAATACCAAAGATAATCTCGGTGAGGTAGGCACCACCAAAGACGATGCTGCCCAGGTCAAACATGATGATGGTTATCAGGGGGAGTATCGCATTTCTGAAGACATGCTTGCCGATAACTGTCCTCTCGGGCAGCCCCTTGGCGCGCGCTGTCCTGACAAACTCCTTCCTGAGATTGTCCAGCACGGCTGAGCGGGTGTATCTCACGTAGCCGGCTAGCATACCGGTGCCCAGGGTAATCACTGGCAGGACCAGTTGTTTGAGATTAGCCAAAGAGAAGAGCGGCAGACCGGTATCATAATAGGTCTTGAAGAGCCCGAACTGCACAGAAAAGAGCAAGATGAGCATAACACCCAGCCAGAAATTGGGGATGGAGATACCAATAAAGGAGAGGAAGGTGGCTATGTAATCAGTCTTGCTGTACTGCTTGACGGCGGAGTAAATACCGATGAGAATGCCGAGCAAGGCGGCAAATACCGAACTGAGCAGGATTAGCTGAAAGGAGTAGATCCAGTGCGTCTTGAGCAGCTTCATGACCGGCATTGAAGTGCTCAAAGACCAGCCCCAGTCACCACGTAGCAGGCTGCCCACATAGCTGAAGTACTGCTCATATATCGGCCGGTCGAGACCGTATCTCGCCTCAATGGCAGCCGTCACCTGAGCTACATCCTGCCCGCGCGCGGCGACATTGGCCAGATACTTATCGGCGGGGGATGTCGGCCCGACTCTCACCAGGATGAAGGTAACGGTTAATACCCCCCAGGCAATCAAGACCGCATATAACAGCCGTCTGAGGATGTAATCCCTGAGCCAGCTCTGTCTCATGGCTATTAGAGATTGCTGAAAATGTCCTTCGGACATTTTCAGCAAAGCTACCCCCTCTCCCCCCAACTTTAACTGCCGCTGACAAACTGCGTTCTTCCGCGGTTTGTATTAACAGAACGTTCGGAATTTGAGGCAGGTTAAAGCTGCCGGAAAGCGCCTACGTCACAAGGGTATGCTCAGACAGGTAACTGAGGCGAGGGTCACTCGAAATACCACAGGTGATAGTTGTAGCCCATATTTATGCCCGGCTCTATCCCTTTCACCGTCTTCTGGAAGCCACTATTGGCCAGTTGGAAAGCCAGAAAGTTCACCGGCTGCTCGTCGGCGACAAGGCGGGATAGCTCGGCATATAGCTGCTTCCTCACCTTTTCGTCAAGCGCTTCCTTCGACTTCACCCGCCTGAACAGTGCATCAACCTGGGAATTGAAGAAGCCCGGGAAGTTCAACCCGCCCTTGGTCGCAAAAAAGACATCCTGCCCCGAAGGTGAAAGGGGTTGTGTGCTGAAGCCAATCACCAGCAGGTCCCAGGACTCTTCACTCACCGCACCGACACCATTGTTATACCTCGCTTCCTGGCCTTTTCCCGGAACCTTGTTCATCAGGTACTTCCTGAGCAGCGTCGCCCAGGGAACAAACTTGAGCTCCAGCTCAATCCCGATGGCCGATAGCTCCTCTTTGATCAGGTGCGCCACGTTCTCACGCACCTCGTTACCGGCGTTAGTCACCAAGGTCAGCTTCAGCGGCTTGCCTTCCTTGGTGCCGGCCTCAACTGTGCCGTCAGCTTTCTTTCTGGCGTAGCCAGCCTTGAGAAGCAAATCCTTCGCCCTTCCCTTGTCGAGAAGAGGCTTGACTCCGTACTTGGCCAGATCTCGGTCGCTATGCCAGGGCGAGGGCCTGGGTATGAAACTGAAGGCTGGCTCGCCAAAGCCATAGAGCACCTTCTCTATTATCAGCTCCTTGCTTACTGCCAGAGACAGCGCCTGCCGCACCTCTTTCTGCTTAAGCCCCGCCCAGCCGTTGTCCCGCAAATTATAGGCCAGCAGCAGATAGCCGGTGGTCGGCACCGTATAGATATTGATCCAGTCCATCTTCTTGAACTTGCCCACCTTGTCCGGGTCAATGCCAGTATAGGTAATATCCTTAGCTTCCAGCGCAGCATGGGCGATGGCCGCCGTGCCAAAAATTTTGACGATATATTGCTCGAAGTAAGGAGCGCCAATATCCTTCCCCAGGTAGTAATCGGGGTTGCGCGCAACGACAAATTTGTCATTTCTTATCCACTCGACGAACTTGTAAGGCCCCAGGTTGCCGGTATAGGCCAGATTATTGAATTCTGGCGCCTCGGTAAAGGCTTTCACATTACCCTCATATTTGACGGCAATATATTTGGGATAGGGGGTCAGGGTACGCACCGAGTATATGAACTCGGGGTCAACCGTCCGGCGCGTTATGGTAAAGGTGGTGTCACTAACCACCCCGGGCGTGACAAACACAGTTTCGCCAGCAACCTCCTCCTGCCAGTCGCTCTTGTAGGGATAATTGAGCCAGTCGGAGAACATCAGGTTCTTCAGGGTATAGACATAGTCCTCGGCGGTAACCCGGGAGCCATCGCTCCACTTCAGGTCGTCCCTTATCGTCACCGTGTAGACCAGGCCGTCTTCGCCTACCTGAACATCCCTGGCCGCGCAGCGTAACTGGAGGCGCCACTCATTATCATAACTAACCAGAGAATCCAGAGTGTGTCCCGCATAGCCCAAGGAAGCAGAATCGGCGGCCAGAATCCAGTTCAGGGTTTCGGCATCACCTGCGGATGTCCCCGATATATAGACTCCCCTGGCTTCCTTGACTGGCTGGCAGGCCGTGGTCGCCAGCATCCCGACAATCAACAGAAAACTAAGGGCTCGCAGTTTCCCCACCTGCTTTACTCCCCCGTCGGTTCGCAGCACCGGCGTGTTAAAAAATCCCTCTGACCAATATTATAGAGCATTGCTGACTAAAGCGCACCCTTTTCAGTCTCAGTTGTTTATTAACCTATCCCCCTGACCCCCTTCCCCCGTATTAAATACGGGGGAAGGGGGAGTGGAACTTAGAGAGGGGCTTCGCCCCTCTCTAAAACCTCTTCCCTCTCCCCTTACGTAAGGGGAGA
>Ga0315314_1002470_pt1 | contig 15229 bp, 23 predicted proteins | sample TDP9_MG_FD_203631 | JGI IMG/M metagenome (GOLD analysis project Ga0315314, IMG submission 203631) | Freshwater sediment microbial communities from Lake Towuti, South Sulawesi, Indonesia - TDP9 | ecosystem: Environmental > Aquatic > Freshwater > Lake > Sediment | place: Indonesia: South Sulawesi...
GTGCAGACAAACAAAATGAGGATGTGCACCCATGAAAGTTATACAGGTTAAAGTTCCCGAATCCTTGTCCGAAAGGGATGTTAAAGTAGCCGCAGCAATAGAAGCCTTCTCAAAAGGTTCAGCTAGTGTTGGAAAGGCTGCTGAAATAGCTGAGATGCCTATCCAAGAGCTCCTCCTAGAACTTAGGAGAAGAGGTATCCCCGCGTATCCATACACTGACGAGGAGGCTTCCAAGGAGCTTCAGTTGTGAGCAAAGCTGTCTTAAACTCCTCCGTCATAATAGCCTTGAGCACCTTAGGATACCTTGAAAAATTAAAAAATGTTTTCACACAAGCCTTAATCACAAGAGCCGTTCACCAAGAGGTTTGCGTTAGGAGGCGCGGACTGATAGGCGAACGCGAGCTTATGGAAGCTGTGAAGGATGGACTAATAATGGTTAAGGAAGTTAACAATCGCTTGCTCGTCAATGCCTTGTTAGACCCTCTCGCCATAGGTGAAGCAGAAACAATAGCGCTAACGGTGGAAGAAAGAGCTGACTATGTAGTGATAGATGACAGGCTAGCCCGTTGGAGAGCTGAGTCTATGGGGTTAAACGTCATTGGAACGTTAAGGGTCTTAAGATTAATGTACGATGCCAAACTCATCGATAAGCGTGAGATTCGAAAGGCCTTAGAAAAGCTAAAGGAAATAGGCTTCAGAATAAGCGACGAAGTCATTAACAAAGCATTGAGACCATTATAAGCTCAACATAGGACTGTGGTAATCAAATCTCAGTCGTAAGAGTCCGAATTGCCATGTACATTACCGAAGAAAACCAAATTTGCAGAGCGAAATTTCGGTTTAATGCCTAACAGCCACAGCCATACTCCCAGGCTACATCTCAATAAACACCTCAACCCTCCAAGCCATAGCCGAGACGAAAGTTCTAGCGAAGATCGGCGCAGTCTCACCGATAATCGACATAGCGCTCGTCACAGTTCTCGTTAAACCTTTTGAAGCTAATGGAGCAGCTCTAGCCAGAACAGCCATGTTTCTAACTGCTTTCCTCTTGACGCAGAAGACACTCGCCTGGAAAGCTCAAATCAAAATTGACATGAGTCATTTTCGCAAAGACGATAGCTCTAGCTGCAGTCGTAGCTCTACCGCTCGCCGCACTCGACCACGCACTCACCTATCTGTACGCGATCAACCCGGCAGCGAGACTCATCCTGGAAGGAATCTTCTTTCTCATAATCTACACAATTGTCCTGAGGCTCTTCAAGATCGTCGCGGAAGGAGACCTCGAACTTCTGAGGAAAGCACTTCCACATCAGCTTGAGAAGATTCTAAACATGGTTGAGGGCTTCATCATTTATGGAACGCGCCCCTAATGCAATCGTCGGAACCGCCAGACTGGTGACAAAGCAAATATAACCAATGAAAGAATAGCCTCTTTATCTACTCGTCTGAAGCTAGGGCACGCATCTGACGTAAGCCTTCACGAGCATCTAGGAGACCGACCTTTAACTCATGCCTAGCCTTGTACACAGATAAGGATGAATCTCTAGGCCTCTTAGCTACCCAGACCTTAAGGTCCTCCATCTTCACAGGCGTTACGAGCGATCGATCCAATCCAAATACCTCAGCTATCTTCATCGCGAAATCGTATCGGCTTATCCTCTCACTTCCAGCTACATGGTACACACCAGTCGCATCCGCTCCCACAATTCTTAGAATTACTTCAGTGAGATTATCGACAAGCGTAGGAGAATTATAGTGATCCTCAGCCACACTTATCCTCATGCCGCTCTTAAGTGAGTCTATAACCCATGTGGCGAAATTCAACCTATTTGGATGCCAACCATATAAGACGCTCGTCCTCACGATAACGAAATCCTCGCAAAGCTCTCTAACAAATCTCTCACCTTCAAGCTTCGTAACCCCATAATAGTTGACAGGATTCGCCTTATCCTCCTCGCCGTAAAGTCCCTTCTCACCATCGAAAACACCGAGGTGTTCAAAGCTGTTTGGTTTTTGACAAAAAGGTTATATGGTGACTTTGTTATACAACCGTATGGTGAAAGAGTTGGGGAAGTATGCGACAATCTCAGTTCCTACAGATGTCAAAAAGGTCTTGGAGAGGGTCAAGGGTCAACGTGAATGGGGAGAGTTCCTCTTGGACTTGTACGGGGAAGGTAAGAGGTTGAGGAGTAAGAGAGCTTTCGAGGAACTGGCCAACGTGCTCACAGAGGAAGATTTCAAGTCCATAGTCGAATCTAGTAGAGACTTTAGGGAGAGATTTGCCCTCAGATGAACCTACTCGACACAGATGCGGTTATAGAGCTACTGCAGGAAAAGATGTATGAGGTGGGAGGAATCTCAGTCGTAACCTTGATCGAAGTGTTGAGAGGACTTGAAGCTGAGAAGAGAGCTCAAGTGAAGAAACTGCTCGAGGAGAGCTTCAATGTCCAAAGCTTAGACAACGAGATAATCGAAACCTATTGCACCCTCTACCGCAAGCTCAAGGAGGAAGGCGCATCTATACCTGACGCAGATCTGCTGGTAGCCGCAACCGCGATGTCCAAGAACATGACGTTAAAGACACGAGATGAACATTTCGAGAGACTGGAAGAGTTTGGCCTAAAGCTGGCACAATCTTGACGATAGATGCAATGCCAGGGACTAAACGGTATACTGCCGTCTCAAGAACTATAAGGATGAGTTTCGATTATTAACCCACCGAAAACTCTCTTGAACATAATCAACAGAACGGTCAACACTGCCATTATCAACCAAATAAACATCCAAATTCGGATACTCAGTTCTGGCAACACTAGATAAACAGTTTGGAAGCACCTCACACCGCTATAGTTAAGTATCATAACGGCGACTCTCAGAGGCACCACCAAAGTAAGAAACTCCCGCAACCTTACGCAAAGAAATAACTAAACCCAAAAGCTTAAGCTTTTCAAAACATGGTCGCATAACTAAAGTTGTTGTCCTGAACGCTCAGCTAATCACAAGATACTACTCATCTTCTCTCAATTCAGCTCCGAACCTTCTAGCTTCTCCCAGCATATGCACCGTTAAGGTCTTACTCTCCAGATTTCGCCGACTCCTTTCCCTTCTCGATCTTCATCAAATGAACCTTCACAATGCTACCCGGTTTCAAATCAAGCTCCTCATACTCAATCCTTAGAATCTGAATCCTGAAACCCTGCTGAATCCTCGCCAAGAAACTCGAATTTTCAAGGCTCTCATTATACAAAGTCACATCGACCACGCTCCCCTCCCAAAGCTCATAAGTCGAAACGTAAATCCTCGGTATCGTTATCCTCCTCCCACTCCCAACCACACCTTTATACTCCACTTCAGCCCCTTCCAAACCGTTCCACCCCACCGGAAAACCCAGATTCCAACCCAAAACAAGAAAATAAACCCAAATAAAAGCTTTCCACCCCATAGGGGAGGGGGCTCCTCGCTCCACGCAACAGAAGACAATCACGAATGACCAAGCTCGATGTTGAATAAAGCTATAGTTCCTGCTGCTGGACTTGGAGCTGGGCCACTTCCTGCAACTGGAGAGCAACCGAAAGAGAAAGTCTACGCTCTTGATAATTACAATATCGTGCCCGCTGGATCTAGCGGGCTGATCGGTGTCTCTGAATTATTGACTAGAATGATAATCGCCTGCGAAGGCTCATATTCTAGTTTCTAAGTAGCAACCGCTGAGAAGACTGATCCAATGTGCAACCCATCCCAACTATTGGGGCATGAAGGTAAGTTAATAAATCTGTATCCTAATGTAGGTTCTGCGAATAATGCGTGAGCAACTATGTCGAAACTGCCTCTTTGGTTCACTTTGTACTCAAGGTTACATGCCACCTGCCTCTATAGAGACATATCTTCTCATGATGTGCAAAAGGTTCTAGACCTATCGAACGGTCATGTCAAACAGGTTATACGGAAGTTGCTGGAGTTGAAGTTGATCGTGAGGTATGCGAACTCATCTGATAGACGTTTCGCATCGTACAGAGTTGTTCCTCTGTCTCTCTGGTCAAGGTGTCGTCAGATGGAGGATAGCTTGCCCGAAGCCTTGAGGGATCTTTTTCCACTCCTCCTCTCGATTCCTGATGTTCACACCGTTTCACTTCTAGGCAGCTATGCGAGAAACGATTTTGACAAGCGGAGCGACATTGATGTTCTCGTGGTTGCTGATGATCCGGAGAGAGTGCTGGACATAACCTATTGGACCTGTTCGAGCTCCTCAATCGACCTGCATGCATGCAGCCCGGAAGAATTTGAGAGTTCACTCTACCCGCTTATTCAACACGTCGTCCTATATGAAGACGGAACTCGTAGAGCGAAGCGCCTCTCTGAAGTAGAGAGAATAGGGCTTTTACGTGAGAGCATTGAGGGTGTCCAGAAGATTTTGAATCTGTACGAGAACGGCTTGGTTGGATTCCACCATGTCTTCCCCGCCATCTACGAGCTAGTCTTCGTGGACACGTTCCTTCACGGTTCAGTTGAGCAACGGAAACCGGAGGTGTTGGAAAGATTCTTCCGGGAACATTCTTCACTTGGGGACTTGAGAGACAAAATGCTTAGGCTACTGAGAATTTATGAGAAATTGATGAAAGGCAGAGGCCGAGGAGCGGAGGCCTTAGATCGAGAGGTGGAATCTGGAGTTTATGGTAAGATTGTTTCGGAGGTGAGGAAACATATCTGAGGAGGTTCTCAAAGTGATAGAGAGTGGAAACAATGCTTATGACAGAGCTGATTACACGGCGGCGGTCTTAACCTATGATTCAGCGATCGAAGGCCTGTTCAGAAGATATTTCTTCACGCGATACAATGAGACTGTAGGTTACGATTGGAGAAGGGTCGAGGGAGAGCTGAAGTCAAGGAAGGTTAAGCTGCCGCGTAAAATAGCGCGACTTATCTCAGAGTTTGCCATCTTAAGGTGGAGGAGCAAAAGAGGACCGAAATACCACTGGGCTAGGGCGTTCGAGAAAGAGGATGCTGAAAGGTATAAGGAACTGGTTGGAAAGGTGTACTTAGCTACTCAAAAACATCTATACAAGCTACCATCCATTTGACATTAGCGACGGTCGAATAGACCCAGAGGCGGATGCAGGATATCTTCCACGTTTCTAAACCGACATTAATTAGAAAAATTTAATCGATATCTTTTGTTTTTAGCTTCATGTGCTGAGTATCCCCGTCAGCAGTGACAAAGAACGTCTTCTCAGCTTCTCCTTGAGCTACAGGAGTTGCATCATATATCGTAACCGGAGCCTATAGATCCCGAAGTTGCTGCTCATCCTCCTCTTGTCAGTCTTGATGGACACGTTTATTGGCACGCCAATGATGTTTTAAAGAAGTTTCGGCTTCATGTGGGCTATCTCATCGAGAGTAGGTTAGACTTGGCTGTCGTAGCCACAGTGACATCCATTAATGGCGTCCCAATAAGGTTGAGTGAGGAGAGATGGCTTCACGTGATCGAACATCATGAGGAACTTGAGCCATTTCAACGGGAGATCCTATTGACCCTAGCCGATCCTGACTCCGTGTATTTATCGCCGGTTAGTGTCAAGCCGAGCTACGCTGCGGTGAAGTCTATTCCGAAACTTGTAGAAGCTGGTTTAGCGAGAAATCTTATCGTCCACTACAGGGAAGTTTCTCGTTCGGATGGATTTATATTGACGGCTTTGGTGATGTCTGATGAAAGGGTTGAGAGGAGGTTTCGGTTATGGCGAAGGTTGAGGTGAAGATGGCTTTGGATCCTTTCAAAGCGGTGCGGGGAGCTTTGCGGCATATTAAGAAGCCGCCGAGTCTCGGCAAGATTATCGCGATAGATTACGATGAAGAGGCTGACGTGCTGTACGTGAAGTTCAAACATTCGAAGACAGTTGACAATAAGCCTTTAGACAATGAAGGGCTTATGCTGGCATCGATGGATGAGAGAAACGAAGTGGCAGGGCTCACAATAATGGAGGCCTCAAGATTCGCTGCAGGATAGTTATGAAATCTGCGCCGATCTACTTACCCGAACAGTTATAGAAAGAGTTCAGAAAGATCTCGGTGGAAAACTACTCGTAACTGCCTGAGCAACGACCGCCCTTGATTGACGAGAACAATTTTCTCGAGCGTCTACCGGGCCGGGCGCTCAATTATTCCTAGTCGCTCTACAGTCTGTTTGGGAAAACGGTTTATGCAGCCTTCTTAGACTGGTGAGCAGCCCTTGAAATTGTTCCGTACTTTCCAAACCTTCAGAGAGGAAATGGAATGATCTTGTCTTCTCAACCGCCATTCTTCTTTCAATCTATGTGATAATACGCGGAAGGAGACTTTATCAGGAATAGGGAAGTGAAAGATCGATTCAATTTCAACGGCTATACGAACGCGCGGCGTCTCAACAAGATAGGTTCATACGATAATAACCCTAGAGTTCCAGCTTCAAACACTCTCCTATTTAGGCGTAAGATATGTTGCACGATAGTTTTGGTTGAGAACTGAACTCACGCTCAGGGCGATTTCAAGCCTGCATCCTATCCTCTGGCGCTCGATAGGAAGCGACAAATACTCTGCGAAGGCTCATATGCTTGTTTCCAAGTAGCAACTTCCAAGAAGACCGATCCCATATGCAATCCACCAAGGCTGCGAGAGGCACTTTATACCTAACTGTCCAGCAGCTTATCCAGTACCTAGCAGCCTTCATCTTCTACGCTGGAGTCGCAAAATTCATTACACAAACAGAAGTCGGCTTATAGTCGATATGAATATCGCCTATGTAAAGATAGACCTAGAATACGTCGGAGCCGTAATAAACTCCTAAAGGAGAAAGACTTTATCGCTCCTTCTAGTAAGCAACTCCGTGTCCAAATAACCACTAGGTTTCAGCCGCTATTCTCCTTGCTTCTCTCACAACCTCTACGTAGACTTCTTCCTTCAACCTGAAGCCATGTATTATCAACTGTTTCAAAACTTCGAGAAACCCGTTCAGGTCTATTTCCTTCTTCTCCAAAGCTCTTAGCAGAACGAAAGCAGTCCCTCTGGGCGTCAAGTCTAGTAACCTTGCAGCCGCTCTCCCAGAAACCTCATCGATCAAAACTTCTTTAACACCCAGCTTTTTTGCAAGAGAGAGAACGGCAGCTTCTCCCGGCTCTAACCTTATTGGAGTTTTCACAATCTTAACACTCAAAACCTTGAGCCAACCTTCCCCGATTGCTTTCTCAATGACATAAGCATCCTTTTCTCCTAGCCGCTTCCCCTTATCCACAGCTTCAATTTTAACTTCCTCAGGCATGAAGACTTCTCCGAAAGCCTTCTTCAGAAAGTCTATTTTCCCTACCTTCGCCAAGTAGATTAAAGGAGTGGCGTTGGAGACAATGCCACCCATCTAAGAACCCTTCAGGTCTGCCTTCAGCTCCTCTAAGGTGTAAGGAACATGAATTTCTCTCTTCTTAACCTCGTTAATGATTTCCCAAAGAGATAGATCACATCGTGTAGCTGCCTCCCACAAAGTCACCTTACCCTGCTGATAATCTTCCAAACTTCTTTCAATCAACCAGTCTTTCACAGCCTTCAACAAAAACCTTCTAATGACTGTGGATCTATCCATGCCCTCCCTCTTTGCTACCTCATCTATCACTTTAGCCAGCTCATCCTCAACCCTCGTAGTTATAGTAACAGGCATCTCAACCCTCTCCGCATTAAACTTATTCATTTTAATATTTAAGACCACCGGCAGGAAGCCTCTGCGATAGCTAAGGTAGTTCACTGAAAATGATAAGCAGTAGAGCGGTCCAATTTGAGTGTGGGAATTATCGCGCTGGCTCTTAAGGGATTACAAGAAACAAAAGAACGCATATCCTTCTATACAGCCTACTCGCACAATCCGCCACACCCCCGTAGTCCATACTGACAGCGTCAACAGCCGTCTTCACAACCCTTCAAGAGACATAGGGAACCTCGCGATTTTTCATGTCCCTAGCGTTTTCATGAAGAAGCTTTATGAATGAGATTGATGAATACATCTTAGGGTGGAGTTAATGGGCAAGGTTGTTCAGACAACCCTGGAGGATGAAGAGTATAAGGTTCTGAAGGAAACTTTGGACCGTAGGAAGCTGACCCTGCGAGAAGGCCTGAAGCTAGCCATTGCCAAATTCCTGAAAGACGAGATCAAGCTAGATCCGAGAGACCCGTTCTTCATCCATAGATCGATCGCGAAGAGCGGTCTAAAAGATCTTTCAAAAGAGCATGACAAATACCTATATTACGAGGAGAAGAGTCAGGAGTGAGACTCTTCATCGACACAAGCGCTTTCATAGCCATCGAGAACACTGATGATGAGAATCACAATCTCGCACTGGAATACAGAGAGAAGATTCGGCGTGGAGAAACCCCTTTCATAAGGCTATACACATCAAACTACATACTAGACGAAAGCTTGACCCTTCTACGGGTGAAGTGTGGACACGAAGTAGCTGCAGCTTTTCGAGAGACGATAGAAGCCTCAAAGCTGATCAACATCCTCTGGATCGACGAGGCCACGGAGAAGAATGCATGGAAGATATTCAGGAAGAATAAGGACAAAGACTTCAGCTTCACAGACTGCACAAGCTTCGCTTTGATGGAGAGAGAAGCCATCCGAACAGCGTTCACCTTCGATAAGCACTTCTCGCAATACGGGTTAGAAGCAGTCCCTTAACCTCCATGTGAACTGCCTTGGGAATTCTTCTGAGGCTTCCTCCGCCTACCCATCGGTCAGCTTGTCTTCAAACCCTGTTTTCGCGTATATTCCGGGCGTCTCTTCTTCCTCAGAGTGTATATGATCTCCAGATTTCTTGCCAGTTATCAGTGCCGAGTCCCAAGGAGTCTCAGAATGGATAGAAATCGGAGGATTGAGCAGACTATCTCCGTCGCATGATTGAGCGAAGAATCAAAACGTATACGACGACGAGAGGCACTTTATACCTAACTGTCCAGCGGTCAATCCAATACTTGGCAGCCTTCATCTTGCGTTATTAAAGCCATCGCTTGTATCAGCACTACTAATTCAAGACGCCGCCTCAAGAATGCGCTACGCTTATTAATTTGCATTGCATTTGTAGTACACGGTTATCTACATGAAGACGAGCCAGATAGTGGTGCGGGTGGAGCCAAGGCTGAAGAGAACGTTCGAGAAGCAATGTGAGGCTCTGGGGCTGAAGCCAAGCGAAGCCCTGAGAGATCTCATATTGGCTTTCATTCGGCTCGAACCGAAGCGCGAACTACTGACCGGCGAAGAGCCGCTTACGAGAGATCTTACTGTCGCAGATTATCTCTCGATGTCAGAAAAAGAAAGAGACGAACTCTGGAAGAAATGGTACAGGGAGGCTGAAGAGGAAGCCGGCGGCATGGAGTTCAGAGTGAAGAGCATTGCGTCTCCTCGTAGATAAGAACGTAGTGCGGCGATGGTTCGAAGCCATCCTGAACTCCAATGTCGGGAAAGCTCTCACAGATGAACAAGAGCTGGTCTTAGCCCTTCTAGCAACAGCTCGCGCCAGAGACGCTGAAATCTACATAACGATCGAAACCTACAACATCCTGACCAAAATAATCCGAAACCCTCCCATAACAAAAGCCATAATCGCAAATGTCCAAGTACTCTACCCATCAGAGTTCTTCAGAAGATGGGTCAAGAGAATCGAGAGGATAACAAGACTCAGAAGAGAAGATGCGAAAATCCTAGCATACGGTTCACTTGGAACGAACATTGCCAAAACACAGCTAGGAGTTGATAAGATACTAACTCTAGACAAAGGCTTGACCAGCGAGTTCAGAAGGGAAGAGGAAAGGCTGACCGAGGAGTTAGATGCTCTGGTCAAAGCTCTCCCCTTACCCTACAAAAGGGCTAGGCTCCCTGAAGTTATTCATCCAGAACCTAGTGAAATTGCTAACCAATAGTTCTGCGTAGAGAGGTTCATCGATGAGTGAACTTGCCCCACCCTGAAGGATGGGGTTGCCGAGATTCTGTTAAAGGATTCAGGAGGCTGATAATCACGTACGAGATTGACATCAACTATAGGAATCGACAAATACTCTGCGAAGGCTCATATGCTAATTTCTAAATAACCATTGCTAAGAAGAATGATTCCACATGCAATCCAGCAAGGCTGCGAGAGGCACTTTATACCTAACGGTCCAGCAGCTGATCCAATACCTCGCAGCCCTCATCTTCTACGTCGGAGTCGCAAGATTCATTACTCAAGCGGAAGTCGGCCTATGGTCTATAATGACAGCATCAACAGCTGTCTTCACAACCCTCACACTTCTCGGACTACCGGTGGCAACCCAGAAGTATGTTTCAGAAAACTATGGGAGAGGAGATCTCGGCTCAGCGGCCTCAATCTCGCGGCTCAGTTTCAGAATCATAGTGTTATCCACGCTCCCAGCTCTAACGGTAGTCCTTCTACTCTCACCGTCTCTCTCGACGCTCATTCTTGGAGGAGCAGAATACACAATCCCATTCATCCTAATCCTCTCAGCCTCAGCCATACTCAACTTCACCGCTCTATATGGCGCCGGCATGCTCGGTCTAGGAATGTACCTACAAGTCGCAGTCCAAAACCTAGCCTTCATCCTCATAAGTAAAGCTTCAGGGTTAGCACTGGCGTACAGAGGCTACGGTCTCCTCGGAGTATCATCAGGCTGGCTGATCGGCTCTCTTTCATGTCTCATACTCTCAGTCTACCTAATGCGAAAGAAGCTTCCAAAACCAAGCAAACATCCCAGAGACCTATACGGAACAGTCTTCAGATATAGCTATCCAGTCTGGATCCTAGCCATAATCACGCTAGCTCAAGGCTGGGCCGACGTCACAATCCTCTATGCCATAACAGGTCGAGCAGCTGTCACAGGAATCTACTATCTAGCTTCAGCTGGAGCCACACTCCTAGCCATCTTCTGGATCGCGATCTCAATGGTCATACTGCCACTCATGTCCTCTGAAGAAGCACGAGTAGGTAAGCAAGCCATACCAAGCATATACAATGCTTCAAGCCGACTCCTAAACATCCTAATCCTCCCCATAGGAGCAAGTTTAGCAGCAATCTCACCGACAGCCGTCAGAATCGCCTACGGACCAGCCTACATTGAAGGCGCAATTCCCTTCGCTCTTCTAACAGCCACAGCCATACTCCCAGCCTACATCTCAATAAACACCTCAACCCTCCAAGCCATAGCCGAGACAAAAGTTCTAGCGAAGATCGGCGCAGCCTCAGCGATCATCGACATAGCGCTCGTCGCAGTTCTCGTCAAACCCTTTGAAGCCAATGGAGCAGCTTTAGCCAGAACAGCAATGTTTCTAACCGCTTTCCTCTTAACGCAGAAGACACTCGCCTCGAAAGCACAGATCAAGATGGACTTTAGCCACTTCGCAAAGACGACGGCTCTAGCCGCAATCGTCGCTCTACCGCTCGCCACACTCGACTACGCACTCACGTATTCGCACCCGATCAACCCGATAGCGAGACTCATTCTGGAAGGAATCTTCTTCCTCGTAGTCTACACAATTCTCCTAAGGCTCTTCAAGATCGTCCAGAGAGGAGAACTCGAACTCCTGAAGAAAGCACTTCCACATCAACTAGAGAAGATCTTGAACATGCTTGAAGGCTTCGTCACCTAAAAAAATCCCGTAGGCCAAGAAGAGTAACTAAGCTGTCTTTGGGAGGTTCCGATGAAACGCCTGTAAACACCGGTTCATGCCAAATCATCCGGACAGCGAGACTGGTGCAAAGGACCTTACGGGAAAATTTATATATGAACTTTCGTTCTTTTGATCCCAGTGTTCGATCTTGAAGGTTCAGATCGATGATAAAGTTGAGCGTCGTTTTAGGGAGTTGGCTATGAAGAAGTTTGGGTTCGGGAAGGGTTCTTTAAGCGAAGCCGCTCAAGAAGCTCTTTTAAGGTGGATCTCCGAAGCAGAGGGGAAGGTTATGGAGTTTAAGGGAGACCCAGTCGAGGCTATCGACGGCCTACTAGCCGACGTGAACATGGATTCTCTCAAGCTACAACATGAAGCAAAAAAGTTTTGGAGTTCAAGGAGCATTGAAGGATGCATCTAATCGACACCAACATATTTCTTGAGGTTCTCTTGGCCAGGGGTAGAAAAGAAAGCTGTAAGAAACTTTTGAGAAAGCTGAGGGATGGGAAAGAAACAGGTGTGCTAACAGATTTCAGCGTCCACTCGATAATGGTGATAATGGACGCTTTTAGAAAACTTGACGAGTTAGGAACGTTTCTCTCCAGTCTCGCAGCGTATAAGGGCTTGCATATGTTTTTCACAGATCTACCCATCGAAATCAAAGCCGCGGAGCTGGCGTCGGAAAAGGGGCTAGATATAGATGACGCCGTCCAATACTCAGCAACCCTATCGGCAGGGGCTGAATGCATAGTCTCCTACGATAAGCATTTTGATAATCTTGAAATCCCGCGCAAGACTCCTGAACAGTTGATCTAACCTAGACTGTCGAATCGCATACTCACTGTCATCGGACGAATGAAATTTCATAGCTTTCGTTCCACCTCATAGTCCATCAAGCTCGCGCCTAAAACTGCAAGCTTCATTCAGCAATAGGCTAAAACTAGTTAGTCTATGTTTAAGGCTGACGATCAGATTGTCGCGGGATCGACGCGTGTCAGGCCTTTCACTCTATCGTAAGACCGGTCGAATGAGAGGATTCTTCTATCTAGGTTCAGCGCTACCGCGGTGTAGTGTGAGTCGAAGAATGTTAGATTGAGTGTCTGTCTCAGATATGCGCTTGCCACAGCTATGTCGGGTGTCAATGCGATATACTTTACGTTTGGGAGAGCAGCTATGGCTGCTAGATCCTTTAGGAGCTTATCTTCCATCCCCTCGCTTCTGTAGATCAGCTCCATCTCCAGCAAACTCACGCTTGAGATCTCAACCATGGCCTCTCCACTTCGTATTTTTTGGAAGACCTTCTCAGCAACAGTATGGTTGGGGTCGTACTCATTTAGGAAGGCGAAGATCACGTCGTTTTCTAGCAGCGGCATATACTCAGCTAGCCTCTCTTCTCCTTCACTTCATTCTCTCCTAGTCGTTCAGCCCGCTTCCTAAGCTCCTTGAACGGTTTCCTGACGTTGAACGCTCCATGAAGGGTTTGGAACGGGTCGGATGGAAGCGGGATCAGCTTTAGGTGGTCTCCAGCATTTATGATCAGCACCTTCCTCGCTATTTCGAGGGAGTCCCGAACCTCTTTTGGGAGCGTCAATCTTCCTTTGCTATCGAGCTCTAGGATACTCAATTCGCCCACCTCGCGAATATTTCGCCTCCGGTGGGATTTAAAGCTTATCGAGGCGCCGGTGGGAAAACCGGGATAGATTCGACGACTAGGCTGAAAACACTTCCGAGCGATAGCCGTTATCTTCCAGCTCCGCTTTCATGATTTCGCCGATCCCTTTCTCTTCTCGATCTTCATCAAATGAACCTTTACAATGCTACCCGGTTTCAACTCAAGCTCCTCATACTCGATCCTTGGAATCTGAACCCTGAAACCTTGCTGAATCCTCGCCAAGAACCTCGAATGCGCGGAATTCTCCTTATTGTACAGAAACACACTGACCACGCTCCCCTCCCAAAGCTCATAGGTCGAAACGTAGATCCTCGGTATCGTTACCCTCCTCCCACTCCCAATCACACCCTTATACTCCACTTCAGCCCAAGCGCAGACAATCAAAGCCAACTCAAATAACAAATTAGGATGACAAATGTTCAATCATTGTCATCTTTTGGTGAGCACACTTTCATCTTCGGCTTATCGTTAGAAGAAGATATGTATATGTTTCACAACTATGAATGGATGGAAGAAGCGGTTTGGACGAGCTCAGAGTACTGGAGATTGGCACCCTTACCCTTTTCAAACCCGTCTACCCTGAAAGTACCACCTGGCTCTGTCCGGCACCGATGCCGGAAAAGAGAGGATGCGCCGACCCGCCACCTCCTTTCGTTGGGTGGAACCAGATTCCCAAGATCAAGCAGCGCCTGTTAAGCGGCGCTTATGATCTGATCGTCTATCTCGTCCCTGGACTGTTAAGGAGATTCAGCCGCTGGTGTTGGAAGGACTGGGTCAGAGAACGAATTTGCCACCACCGGGCGGTCAAGACGTTGCTTCGTGAAGTCAGGGGCACGCCGATTGCGGTGCTCGATATGGGCGACGCGGGTCCACTGAACCCTGCCAACATTCCTCTACTCGATTGTTGTCGAGCTTATTTCAAAAGGGAGCTGCCTGCTGAATCTGCTGAACTTCTTTCGGCATTAGGTTCACCCGCAACCATCAATGCATCTCGCAACAGCGCCTCCGCTACTAGTCGCTTGGCCAAGCTGCGCACTATCTCCGTGGGTTTGTGCCGCGAGCGAATCGCGGCGGCCCCAGCCACTACCTTGGAGAAGAAAGTGGATGTCTTCTTCGCCGGTTGTGTCAGGAACTTGGCAATTCGCAGGCGTGGTCTATCATGCTTGTTATCGTTGCGAACCAAGGGGGTCGTCGTGGATGTGGCCGAAGGCCTGCCGATTGAGGAATACATGAAGCGGTGCGCCCAGGCCTGGCTTGTGTGGTCACCAGAAGGGCTGGGACGAGACTGTTTTCGTCATTACGAGGCGCCGCTCTGCCGCTCGGTGCCGGTCATTAATCAGGCGCCGGTAGTTCGCCACCGTCCTCTGATCAATGGAACCCATTGCTTCTACTATGAAGACACAGGGGATGATCTGGCGCGTGTCATTCTTGGTGGGTTGAGTGACAAGGCTCGCCTGATTCAAATGGCGGAACGGGCTCGCGCCCATGTCCTTGAGCATCACACGCATGAAGCGCTTTGCCGCTATATCACGGAGGAGGTCCTCTGAAAGAGGCTATCAAGCGAGCTCTTGAGGAAGGACTGGAGCATCTTCAATAAGTTCGCCATGGCATACTTCTGGTGGGTTCAGTGGAAGATGGTAAGCGTCAATAGTGTCTACCGCTTCTTTTCCTGGTATGTTCTCGACCTAAGTAGGCTTGGCATGCTCCTATCAAAGGCAGCGACTGCTAAATTAAGAGCTCTAGCAACGCATTGTAGGCGAGCTGAAGACTATGTGGATCTGACCTTGAATTTCCGCTGGGGGTTCAATCCTTTACACATTCGTATGACACTAGCTCAGGTTAAGGATGAGATTCTTAAACTGACAAGCTTGTTAGATAATCTGAAGCCA
>Ga0315314_1002471_pt1 | contig 15229 bp, 16 predicted proteins | sample TDP9_MG_FD_203631 | JGI IMG/M metagenome (GOLD analysis project Ga0315314, IMG submission 203631) | Freshwater sediment microbial communities from Lake Towuti, South Sulawesi, Indonesia - TDP9 | ecosystem: Environmental > Aquatic > Freshwater > Lake > Sediment | place: Indonesia: South Sulawesi...
AGGGAGGTCAGAGGAAAGTCTAGAGACGAAGCGGGACTTTTCAATCTGCCGGATGCTACCGCGCCTGAATTGGCGAAGGGAACGGGTCGCACTCTGGAGCCCGGGGGCTCAAGCCTCCTCGTCCAGTCTCTTGCTCACGTAGAGGATGAAGGGATTCCCCCGGTAGCCCATTTTTGTGAACAGCCTCTGGGAGGGCTTGTTGGCCTTGAGGATGAGGGCCGAGAAGACCCGAATTCCCCTCTTCCTCAGCGCCTCCTCCACCTTGAGGATCAGGTCTTGGGCGATTCCCCTCCTCCGGAACTCGGGGTCCACGGCCAGCCGGCTTATCCAGCCCTTCCTCCCGTCGTGGCTCCCGAGGACCACCCCGACGATCCTTCCCTCCGCCTCGGCCACCAGGAACACGGAGCTGTCCAGCCGCAGCTGTCTCCGGACCGCCTCCCGGCTGTCCCTCCCCCGCCCCCTCACCGAGGCCAGACCCGCCCTCTCCCACAGGTCCAACACATCCCCGTAGTCCTCAGCCACCATCCTGCGAACAGTCCACTCGCCCAAGTCAGAGCCCCCAATACGCCGCAAGGGCCGCATCACCTCGGATCGACCTGATCAAGGGTCCCTAAACTTAGTTGGAAACGGTTTATATACGTGGAGTTGAATCATAAGGAGAGTCGGCATAAGAAACCGGCTTCCCTCATGAGAGCCATCCCGCGAAACCGGTCGAGGGTAGCACCATGCCCATCCGTCAACCGATCGTCTGCGTGCTGGGCCACGTCGACACGGGGAAGACCCTCCTGCTGGACCAGATACGGAGGAGCAGCGTCCAGGCGCGGGAGGCCGGGGGCATGACCCAACACATCGGGGCGAGCTTCTTCCCCGTGGAGACCCTCGCCGAGCTCTGCGGCCCCCTCCTCAGGGGCGTGAGGGGTGAGCTGAGGATTCCCGGCCTCCTCGTCATCGACACGCCGGGCCACGAGGCCTTCGCCAACCTCAGGAGGAGGGGGGGCGCCGTGGCGGACATCGCCATCCTGGTCATCGACGTCCTGAAGGGCTTCGAGGAGCAGACCTATGAGTGCCTGGAGATCCTCAGGGCCCGGAAGACCCCCTTCCTGGTGGCGGCCAACAAGCTGGACCGGGTGCCCGGCTGGAGGCCCAACCCCGGGAGGCCCCTCCTGGAGTCCTACCGGGGCCAGGAGCCCCAGGTCCGCCAGGACCTAGACGAGCGGCTATATGCCATGATGGGGCCCTTCTCGAGGCTCGGCCTCCAGGCCAACCGCTTCGATGAGATCACGGACTTCACCCGGACCGTGGCCATCGTCCCCACGAGCGCCAAGACCGGGGAGGGCGTCCCCGAGCTCCTGGCGGTCCTCATCGGCCTGACGCAGCAGTACCTGGGGAGCCGACTTCAGGTGACGGAGGGCCCGGCCAGGGGCACGGTGCTGGAGGTCAAGGAGGAGGCGGGCCTTGGAATCACCGTCAACGCTATCATCTACGACGGGGTCCTCAGGAGGGAGGACAGCATCGTGGTCGGAGGCAGGGAGAAGCCCATCGCAACCAGGATACGGGCGATCCTCCTCCCCAAGCCACTGGACGAGATCAGGGACCCGCGGGACCGCTTCTCCTCCGTGGACTCGGTCTCCGCCGCGGCCGGGGTGAAGATCGCGGCGCCAAACCTCGAGGAGGCCCTGGCCGGCGCGCCCCTCTACGCGGTTCCCCCGGGAGGGGAGGCCGAGCAGTACGTGGCCTCTGTCTCCGAGGAGGTGGAGAGGCTCCGAATCGCCACCGACGTGGACGGGGTGGTGCTGAAGACCGACGCCCTCGGCTCCCTGGAGGCCATCGCCGAGAGCCTGACGCGGGGCGGCGTCCCCATACGGCTGGCCGACGTGGGCGACATCTCCAAGCGGGACGTCACGGAGGCGGCCGTGGTGGGCCAGAGCGAGCCCCTCTACGGGGTCGTCCTCGGCTTCAACGTCAGGGTTCTGCCGGACGCGGAGGAGGAGGCGCAGGCCCGGGGCGTCAAGGTCTTCCGGCACAACGTCATCTACCACCTCATCGAGGAGTACACCGGGTGGCTGAGGGAGAGGAGGGAGGCCCGCCTCCAGCTGGAGTTCGAGGGGCTGGTCAGGCCCGGTAGGATCAGGGTCATCCCCGGCTACGTGTTCAGGAGGGCGAAGCCGGCCATCGTGGGGGTAGAGATCCAGGCGGGGAGGATCAGGCCTAGGTATCACCTGGTGGAGGAGGACGGGAGGGAGGTGGGCGAGGTCGCCCAGATCCAGGACCGGGGGGAGGCCATCCCGGAGGCCAAGGCCGGGAGTGAGGTGGCCATCTCCATGAGCCGACCGGTGGTGGGGAGACACGTCAACGAGGGGGACATCCTCCTCGTGAAGGTCCCGGAAGACCACGCCAAGGCCCTGCTGACGAGGTTCCAGGACCGCCTAGACCCCGGGGAGCTCGAGGCGCTGAACGCGTTCGTCGGGGTCATGAGGCGCAAGAACCCCCTCTGGGCCGCCTGAGAACCCCGAGGGGAAGCAGGCGATCCCGCTCAAAGCTGTGTCACCCTATCGGGTATCCGTTAGTTTTTTAAACCGTGACTACTACTCTCTGCAGGACCGGTTGCGTGAGGAGCCTGTGGAGGCAGAGGGCTTGTCCGCCTCGGACGTTTATAACATGGTGATAAGGATGATTTACCTGGTGATCGGGGTAGTGGTTGCCTTCATAGCCCAGAAGGGCGTGTTCGAGATGTTGGTGGGGCAGGGGGTGGGCAGGCCCACCGCGGCAACCTCGGGGGTGATCGTCTTCGGGGTTGTCTTCGCGTTTTGGTTTGCAACCCTGGCCTTCTTCATCAAGAGTAAAGAAGAAACCCCCTGATTCTCACCCGCCGGTTCCCGGGCGGCGGACAACCCAACTCATCTCCCGTCAAAAATTGTGAGGACGCCCGCCAAAGGCCAGCCGGTATCCGGTGTTTCTGGGGAGAAAGCCGAACCGGGATCGGCCTCCCCGGTGCCTCGGACGGGCGCGGGCAATCCTTTAAAAGGGGTACCGCCCTCTGTAGTAGGACTGCGCGAAGAAGGAGAAACGTCTCGGCATGGCGAAGTTCAAGGTCAACATATCGGACCCGGAGGCCGGCGAGTCCCGTTTCGTGGAGATCGAGGAGGCCCGCGCGGCCCCCCTGCTCGGGAGGCGGCTGGGGGAGGTGATCGACGGGTCCCTGGTCGGGGCCCCGGGCTGCAAACTGAAGGTCACCGGTGGCTCCGACAAGGACGGCTTCCCCATGAGGCCCGACGTCCACGGGGGGGTTCGCGTCCAGGTGATCGTGACCGGGGGAGTCGGCTTCAGGCCGTCCAGGGGGGGCGAGAGGAGGAGGAAGACCCTCCGCGGGAGCGTCATAACCGAGGACATCGTCCAGGTGAACACGCAGATCGTGAAGCCAGAACCCGAGCCCAAGCCTAAGCCCAAGAAGCCCAAGCCTGAGGAGGCAAAGCCGGAGGAGCCGGGAAGAGTCTGGAAGCAAGACATTGGGAAGAAAGAAAAAAAGCCCAAGCCTGAGGAGGCAAAGCCGGAGGAGCCGGAGAAGGGAGAGAAAAAGACGAGCCGGGCGAAGAAGGTTTCCGAGGAACCTGAGGGCAAGAAACCGCGGAAATCGGCCAAGCCCAAGGGATAACCCCGGTTTTCGAGGGCAAGGAGTACCCGAGAAAGCCGCTTTTCGTTAGGGACAAAGGCTTTTATGCGGTAGTTGGAAGTGTCAAGGGGGATGTTTATGCATGAGAGACACGACATTGAGGTTCAACTGAAAAAGAAGGCCATTGAGATCCAGAGGGAACTCGGATTCGGAAGGGCGCCCGTGGTAGTCATTATGGGCGGGATAACCGTTGACAGAGAGCACAGGATACCGAGAACGATGGTCGCCTCCGCCTTTCCCGGGCGCGAGCACAGGCTGCGAGACCTGCTGGGTCTGCTGGAGACCGCGATACAGATCGAGACCCTGAAGCACTTCAACAGGCTGTGGGGTCTATCGCCGGACCGGAGGAAGGAGATGATGGAAAGGATGAAGCGAGCCAGAGAGGAAAGTAGGCGGAAGCAGGGCGAGAGCGAGGGAGCCGGCTCAGGTCAGGAATAGCGTCGCGTCCGATCATCTTGTCTTCAGAACTGGAATGAGATTCGGTTAACCTTGTTTCCTCCTCTCAAAAAGCGCTCTTCCCAAGTCTTAATAGCGACCCCCAAATTAGAGATTGGTCGGGTGAGGGCCGTGAACTTGATCTGCATCGTTTCGGACACCCTGCGCGCCGACTACCTCGGCTGCTACGGCAACGGCTGGGTGAGGACGCCGAACCTCGACCGGCTGGCCGGGGAGGGCGTGTTCTTCGAGAACGCCTACGTGGAGGGGCTACCCACCATACCAGAGCGGATCGTGCTCCACACGGGGAAGTGCACCCTGCCCTTCCGGGGCTGGGAGCCCCTGGGCCCCGACGACGTGACCCTGGCCCAGATCCTGGGGAGGCCGGGCTCCTTCCAGGTTCAGACCCTCGGGAGGGGGGAGTACGTGAACGCCCTCATCGCCGACACCTACCACATCTTCAAGCCCGGCATGAACTTCCACCGGGGCTTCCACTCCTTCCAGTGGATACGCGGGCAGGAGTTCGACTGCTACGTCACGGACCCGGGCAGGGGCGGGGAGCTGGAGAGGTACCTGACGCCGAGGTGGGTGGAGCAGGAGGCGCGGTGGACCCGGCCGAGGGAGTGGCTGCTCCAGTACCACCGAAACGTCTGGGACAGGAGGGGCGAGGAGGACTACTTCGTGGCCAGGACCATGAGGGAGGGGATGAGGTGGCTGGAGGGGAACTGCCGCCAGAGGTTCTTCCTGTGGCTGGACTGCTTCGACCCCCACGAGCCCTGGGACCCGCCCGTCCAGTACTACCGGATGTACAGCGACCCTGGCTACCGGGGCCCCATGCCCATCTGGGCCGGCTTCACCAGCCCCTGGATGGAGGACTACACCGAGGAGGAGAGGCACGAGATCAGGGCCGCCTACGCCGGGGAGGTCACCCTCGTCGACCACTGGGTCGGGGAGCTCCTCCGGAAGGTGGACCAACTCGGCATGAGGGACGACACAGTGATCCTCCTCACCTCCGACCACGGCGTAACCCTCGGCGATCGGGGACCGATGGGCGGGCGAATCGGGAAGGGCCCCCACGGGCGCCGCGAGGTCAACCGGGTCCCCCTGATCATCCGCCACCCCGAGGGCCCACGGGGCATGAGGGTGGAGCAGGTGGTCTGGTCGCCGGACGTGGCCCCCACGCTGCTGGACATCCTCCACGTGGAGGCTCCCAAGGCCATGCACGGCAGGAGTTTCTGGCCCATGGTGAGAGGCGAGGTGGAGCGTTACCGGGACTACACGGTCTCCGGGTGGAGGAGGCTGCTCCCCACGGTCTATGTGGCCGACGAGGAGTGGACCTACCTCCACGCGCCCAAGGGAGAGGGCGAACTCTACAACATAAAGGAGGACCCCGGTGAGAAGCACAACCTCATCGCCGAGGAGCCCAAGAAGGCGAGGGAGATGGAGGAGAAGGTCAGGGAGTACCAGGCGGAGATGAGCAAGTTAAGGCCGTGAGGGCCCGTTCGCTCCCCTCACACGATCTTTCTAATCCCCGGGCCTCGTACCGCCGGTCAGGGGGACTATGATGGGACCCCTTCAGGCCCAGCGGGATCACAAGTGGGGCGTGGGCTGGGCTTCCCGGAGGCGCGAACTCATTTAAATCGCGAAAACGACATTTAGGGGGAGCCGCTGGGTGGCTTTGAGGGGGATGGGCGTGGGCTCCAGGGTTTTGGTTGAGCCTGGGCTTCGCGAGGTGCTCCCGCTGGTTCAGGAGTCCCTTAAGAGGCGTGAGGTTCTGTTGCTGGTGGGCCGGTGCCGCGTGGAGTACGAGGGGAGGGCCGAGTCTAGGCTGGGGCCCGGGGAGAGAATACTGATGGTGAAGGGCGACGGCTCTGTCCTCGTCCACCGGCCGAGCGGCGTGGAGCCGGTGAACTACCAGCCCAGGGGGAACCTCTTCCGGACCCACATGGCGGATGGGGAGCTGGTGTTCCACGCCGTCCGGTCGAAGCCCCACGAGGCCCTGACCGTGAGGTTCACCGGGGTGAGCCTCGCCGCCGGCCTGAGGCTCGTCGACCGGTCCCACTTCACCCTCCACGCCGGCGAGGAAGACATGCAGCGCGCCGTCCTCCTCCACCCGGAACTCGTCGAGCCCGGGTTCAGGCCCATCACGGAGGAGAAGAGGACCGAGCCGGGCTTCATCGATGTCTTCGGGAGGGACGCCCAGGGAAACTTCGTCGTCGTGGAGATCAAGCGCGAGGCCGCGGGGAGGAGGGAGGTCACGCAGCTCAAGAGGTACTTGGACACGCTGAGGGCCCCGGGCTCCACGGTGCGCGGAATCCTCATGGCCCCCAGGCTCGCGACCGGGGCTCAGCGAATGCTCCACGCCCTGGGCCTAGAGTACAAGCCCCTCTCACCGAGGAGGTGCGCGGAGGTCCTGAGGGGGAGCGGGGAGAGCCTGCTGGGCTTCCTCCACCCGCCAACAACATTAGAAAAGAGCGGGCGAAATAACCCCTGAGGAGCCACGCATGGAGGGCTGGGACAGGAAACGGGGGGCCGCGCGCCACTACGACCGCTCGGCCGCCGTCTACGACGCCCAGTACGCGGAGGAGCAGGGGGCGAAGATCGAGGCGGCCCTGCGTCACCTGAGCCTCCGAGGGGACAGCGTCGTGCTGGACGTGGGCTGCGGGACCGGGCTGCTCCTCGAGCGCATAGGCGAGTCCGTCGGGCTCCTCGTGGGCCTGGACATCTCCCTGGGGGTCCTCCAAGAGGCGAGGGGGCGCGTGAGGAGTCTCCCGAGGGTGGGTCTCGTCCGGGCCGACGCGGACTTCACCCCCTTCCCCGACGGGACCTTCGATCGGGTCTTCGCCGTAACCCTCCTCCAGAACATGCCCGGCCCCCTGTCCACCCTGAGCGAGGTGAGGAGGGTGGCCAAGCGCGGCTCAACCATCGTGATCACCGGCCTCAAGAAGGCTTTCTCCCTCGACGCCTTCGAGGGGCTGCTGAGGGCCGCGGGGCTGAGGGCCTCGATCCTGAAGACGGACGATCAACTGAAGGAGTACGTGGCCGTCTGCGAGGGCTAGAAGGCAACTTCCTGCCTAGCCGGTGTAGCCCTCCACCTCAAGGCGGGCCCTCTGCCTCAGGAAGACCACCGGGACGCCCTCCCCCCTCAGCCTCCCCCGGAGGCCCCTGTCGTTGGTGGCGACGGGACACCCCCACTCCCTGGCCACCCGCACGACCACGTCGTCGTGGGACTCCCCGGCCCTCGGGTCCACGTGGACCATGCGGCACCTCCCGGCGAGCTCCAGCGCCAGCGAGGCCTGCCTGCGGATCTTTGGGGGGGCCTCCTCAGCCAGCCTCCGAAGCTCCTGCTCCGTGGGGGAGAGGAGGACGGGCTCAACCTGCCGGTTCAGGAGCCTCGCCAACTCCTCGAAGATGTCCACCCGGAACTGGGAGGGGACGAAGAGGAAGTTGGAGTCCAGGATGACTCTCAAGGCCAAGGCTTTCCCCCGGTGTGGTTTAACCCGGTGAGGTTTATAAGAGAGCCTGTTAAGCCTGAGGCGGGCGTGCGGTTTGAGTTTCGTGTTCGGGGCGGGAAGGGCGGGCGGCTACGGGTTTGTGGTGGCGTTGGTCGTCTTGCGCCGTTTTGGCCGTGCTGGGGCTGGGCGTTCGTGGTTTTCTGTCGATAGAGATCCGCCCCGGGATCTACGCGGACGTGGGGGGACTACCTTTTCAGGACGGGTCTGCTGCTGGTCTGCTTCGGGGTCCTAGTGTTCGGGCTGGCCCGAGAGTTCTGGAGGCGGTGGACCGGGGAGACCGTCCACCAGTAGGACATTGAAAAACACGCTTGCACTACCACACAGAAAATAATGTTCTGGTCATGTAGTCTCTCTGTCGTCAGGAATCACACGTTAAGGGGGCGGAGTGCGTAGGCGTCGACGAACCGTGCTGCGAGTGGGAATTCAGATAGAACGGCAACGCCGAAGGAGAATCGCATCCGTCCCCACGGCCCTCCTTCCAGGCGCTTCGCTTGCCTAGCCGGGAGAGCTTTTAGCTCCAGGGAGGATTAGAGGACATAGGCCTGAATCTGGACTTGTCTCGCTTGTTGGTTAACCCTTATTTAGCGGGACGGGCTTACTTGAGATGGTGGTGACGCCTGTGGGCGTGGGGTTGAGGTATGAGAAGTACTGGTTCAGAGAGGACGACTTGATAGAGCCCTTAGAATGGGGATTCATTGAATCCCTGCCCAAGCAGGTTAGGGTGGCCCTCCTATCCTACATGAGGGGGGAAGTGTCCATCGGCAAGGCGGCAGAGATGTCGGGTTTAGGGTTCAGGAGGTTCGATGAGGCGAGGGCGAGGGCGAGGGTTCCCGTCAGGGCGCCGACAGTGTCCGAAGAGTATAAAGAGTGATCTTGTTGACGGCTGTTTCCAATGCGACCCCCCTGATCTACCTCGGAAAGCTCACCAAGCTCTTCTTTCTGAGGGAGTTATACGGAGGGGTCGTTGTACCGCCGGGTGTTTGGGTCGAGATCGTGAGGCCCATAACCGAGGCCTGGGAGGAGGTGCCACAGGATTTGCCTCACATCATCCGGGCCCATGAGGAGGGCTGGTTAAAGGTTAGAAGCGTGGAAACAAGGGAGGGTCTTAGGATACTGAAGAAGCTTAGGCCCGTCTTGGGTCCCGGGGAGGGGGAAGTAATAGCGCTCGCGATAGAGACCGAAGCGGATTTCGCCCTGACCAACGACGAGGAGGCGCAGATCACGGCCAAGGAAATGGGTGTCAAAGCCAAATGGCTCACCGAGATACTGCTCGACGCCCTAAGGGCTGGCCTGATAAAGAACGCTCAAGAATACGAGAAATTGCTTAGAAAGGCCATGGAAAGCGGGTTATGGATCACACCAGACAGAATGAGTGAGGCGATGGAGGCGGCAAAGAGAGTAAAGAAATATAAAGCTCACTAAGCCATGTATCCCAAATGGTCTAAAATACTAAATTTACCTGCAGGGGCGTCATCATGTAAGGGCGCATAACAGGGTGCTTATTGTCTCCGGCCTGGTCACAGAAGTACCGCTGAGGAACATGAGCCTGATGATTGGCCCACCGGGGCGGGAGTCAGCTCTTGTCAGCAGGCCGCCCTCCGCCTCTACATTCCTCTTCCTACTTGATTACCCCGTGGCCGACGAGGCGCCAGCGGGCGGCTATCCTTCGGCTCAGGGCGGCTCGGAACCCCTCCTCGGCGCAGACCGGCCGGCTGAGCTGGAAGGTGGCGGCGTCCTTCGTCGCCGAGGCCACGGTGCCCACGGTGATGGCGGTCCCCACGTCGAGGAGGATATGCTCGCCTGTCCGCACCTGGTCGACCTCCACCATCTCCTTGGTTCCCACGACGCGCTCGAAGAGGTGGGTCTCCAGGGTCAGCTCGGTCAGGGCCGGCGGGAGACCACCCGGCCTCCCAGCCATGTTCCCGATGAGGCTGTCGGCCTTGGTGAGGGCAGGGTCCAGGAGGGTGCCAATGCCCACCAGGCCCCCGCACCGGGCCTCCTTCACCTCCTTCCCGCCCGCGTGGAGGCTGACGACCTCGGAGAGGAGGGGCTCGTACACGGCCTTGTGCTGCCTCTCGACGCGGACCCCCGGCCGGATCTCTATCTCCTCCCCCGTCTCAATCTTTCCCTGGAGGAGGGTGCCGCCTACCACTCCACCAGCCAGTTCCTCCGCCGGGGTCCCCGGCTTGTTCACGTCGAAGGAGCGGACCACGTACATCCGGGCCGGCTTCGAGGGGTCCCTGGCCGGGGTGGGGATCTGCTCCTCCATCGCCTGGATGAGGAGGTCGGTGTTGACGGAGCGCTGGGCGGAGACGGGGATGACGGGCGCCTTCTCAGCCACCGTCCCCTCGACGAACCGGGCTATCTCCCGGTAGCTCTCCGCGGCCCTCCCCTCGTCGACCACGTCAACCTTATTCTGGACGATCACGAGGTTCTTTATGCCCACGATCTCGGCGGCGGCCAGGTGCTCCCTCGTTTGCGGCTGCGGGCAGGGCTCGTCGGCCGCGATCACCAGGATGGCCCCGTCCATGACCGCCGCCCCGGAGAGCGTGGTGGCCATGAGCATCTCGTGGCCGGGGGCGTCCACGAAGCTGACCGCCCGCAGGAACACGGCGGTGGAGCCGCAGCGGGGGCAAGTCTTCTTCGTGGTGTAGCACTGGGGCGGCGGGCACGCGGGACACTTGTAGATGGGCGCGTCGGCGTACCCGAGCCGGATGGTGATCCCTCTCCTCAGCTCCTCACTGTGCCTGGACGCCCAGACGCCCGTGAGGGCCTCCACCAGCGTGGTCTTCCCGTGGTCCACGTGGCCGAGGGTCCCTACATTCGCTTCGGGCTGGGCCGGAAGGGGCTCGCCCATCCAAGTCCTCCTAGCCTGACGGTATGAGGCCCAGGGGGATAAAAAGGTTGCCCGTCCCAGACCGCCCCGGGCCCGTCCGCCTAGAGTCCCAGGGCCCCGGCTATCTCTTCCAGACCCTCGCCCATCTTCATGCTGGCCTTGACCGCCCTCAGCCTGGGGTTGACCTCCCTGGCCTCGCGGGCGAGCCTCTCCGGGTCCACGCCCATGGCCCCGGCTAGGTCGACCTTGTTGATGACGGCGACGTCGGAGGACTGGAAGATGAGGGGGTGCTTGACCACCATGTACTCCCCCTCGGTCACGCTCACCACCACGACCCTCGCGTGGGCCCCCAACTCGAACTCGGCGGGGCAGATGAGGTTCCCCACGTTCTCGATGAAGAGCACGTCCACGCGGCCCAGGTCGAGCCGCCCCAGGGCCCTGCGGATCAGGTTGGCGTCCAGGTGGCACTCCCGGCCCGTGTTCACCTGGACCGACTGGACCCCGTGCCTCCGAACCCTCTCGGCGTCGATGGTGGTGGTGACGTCCCCGGCGATCACGGCGACGCGGAGCCTCCCCCTCAACCTCTCCGCCAGGGCCTCGATGAGGGCCGTCTTCCCGGAGCCCACCGCCCCCATCACGTCGATCCCCCGGACGCCGTGCCCGTCCAAGATCCTCCGGTTCTCCCGGGCGAGTTCCCCGTTCCTCCTCAGAATGTCCTCCTCCAGCTCTATGTCGAAGACCTCGCCCTCCCCCGCCACCACGACCTCCGGCCCTTTCACGGTACCCCGCCACCCCGTATACTTGAGACACCATCTAAACGGGACGCAGGGTATTTAACGATAGGTGGTTTCCCGGCAGAATAAAACCGCGGGATCGTGGCAGTCGGCAATAGAAAAACCGGCGGAAAAGGTTGTGACGAGGACCGTGGAGGCCTTTCTCCTTGAACTTCACCCCTTCAGGCAGTACCACTCCGGAACACACCCTTCTCGCCCACAATAACCGCGCCCTTCAAAAGGACTTAATTTTCTGAAATCAGAATCGTTTATAGCCCACCTTAACCCTACTCTCAGTTAGAGGGTGGTCTTAATGGCGGGGATACGCGAGCAGACCCGCAGGTGCAGGCACGACATCATCGTTGAAATCCTTGAAGACGCCAAGAAAGGGATCAGAAAATCTCCCCTCATGAGAAGAGCTAGATTAAGCTTCCGCCAGGTGGAGGCGTACCTAAGGCTACTTAGCGACCTCCAACTTATTCGAGAGGAGAGGGAAATCTGGATGACCACCGACAAGGGTGTCGAACTCATAGGAATCTGCCACTGCATCCGAGAATTCGCCATCCCCGAGTGATTACTCAAATACGAGCTAACAACGGCGGGTATGTCAGTGCTGGAAGAGGAGCCACTTCAGGTGGCTCGCTAATTCAGCTTCCACCACGGCTTGGCTTGACCTCCACCTGATGGGGGGCCTCTTCAGGATCATCGGAAAAATTAAGTATAGATTATCCGATGTACCTGAGGAGGCGATAGAGATGAGTGTTTACTCTTTCACCGTTTATCCGGGTAAGGTGCTGAGTGATAGGCCGATCAGTTCCCTCATCTACGGAAACTTTCTTGAGCTGGGCTTCGGCCGTCAGGGGGACGGTATGTGGGCTCAGATGCTGTTCAACCGAAGTTTTGAGCAGATTCCACCCTACGCGATATGGAATTGGCTTAGATGCGGTCCTGACGGGTACAACAGCCGAGCCGACTGGTGGCACAGCGGCTATGAAGAACAGCCGTGGTTTAAGTTCGGTCCGGACGGCCGCAGCGAGATAAGAATTCGTGCGCACGCAGGCTTCTATCACGGCAGGTCCGCCGGGATGGTTTCACATCAGGACGCCGGGCCCTGGGGACTCGGCCAAGACGGACTCTGGCTTAGGAAAGGCGCTGAATACCGTTTCAGGGGGTTCCTGGCATGCAGGAGTTTCTCCAGATTCGGTGATGAAAAGCGTAAGGTCACAGTCAAACTCGTTGCCGAAAAAGATGAGACACACATCATTGACCGGGCCGAGTTCGAAATTGGCACACAATTCACCGAGTGCAAGGCGACACTGCAAAATCGTGGATATACGGGCCGGGCGGACCTGCGCATCGAGGCGCGGTGGCCGGGCTCCTTGTTGGCAGATGGCTTTGAACTTTATCCACTGGACGCGGTGAAAGGCTGGCGGAGAGACGTGCTGGATGCGCTTTTGCGTGTTCGGCCCACCGTTCTTCGTTTTCCCGGCGGATGCTTCGCCAGTTTCTACGACTGGCGAGATGGTGTCGGACCGCGTGATGACCGTCTCCCGCTTGCCAGCGAATTTTGGGGGGGCCTCGAAAACAACGATATCGGAACGGACGAGTACCTGGACCTGTGTGAAGAGATCCGCTGTGAGCCGTTCCTAGTTGTGAATGTGTTGACTGGAACACCACAGTTAGCCGCCGACTGGGCTGAATACTGCAACGGTCCTCCCGATTCTCCCATGGGAAAGCGGCGAGCCGCGAACGGACACACGCAACCACGGAAGGTTACCTATTGGGAACTGGACAATGAGCCCTACCGCAAGTTCGGTCCGAAACAATACGCTCACAGGGCTGTGGAGTTCGCAAGGGCCATGAAGGAGGTCGATCCCACCATCAAGTTAGCGATCGCTGGATACGGGCCGTTCAGGGAAAAGCTGGGTCGCATGCTGGACATCTGCGGTCAATACATAGACCTCGTGTCTGACCGCTTGATCGGAAGAGGGGCAGAAGAGGATACGGATCGTGAAATCGCGATACTCTCTGCGTATCAGGAGAAGACGGGTCGACGGATCGGCCTGTGTAACACGGAGTGGCTTGCCCCATTCGACCCCCCAACTGGTAGCACGCTCAGTCTGCCCATTTTTGCGCAACGACCAGGGCGCGACGGAGACGCCTCCTCCTGGTCATTGGAGGAGACCCGCCAGTACCGCCAGCAACGCTGGTTCTATGCCCTAAATGCGGCTGTGGTCCTTCAACGCTTCTGGCGGAGGGCCCGATGGCTCGATTTTGCCAACTTCAACAATCTAGTCAACACGTGGGGACAGAACGTGGTGGAAGCAAGCAAATCCGCGGCATGGATATCCGTTGTGGGACGGGTGTTCGAGTTCTTCGCCGGATCCCAGGCAACATGGCCCGTCAGGGTGAGCCCAACAGAGCACCAAAACCAGATTTTCGCAGCGGCAGCCCGGTCAAAAGCGAAAGACCGCCTAATAATTAACCTGGTAAATGTGGGCCAAGAAGGACCCATCCAGATCTCTCTACACGAACCAGACGAGGCTTGGGCGGCAAAATCGACACGCGGCATCGCAGCCCCCTCACTGCTATCACGCAACACCGAAGCAGAACAAAACTGTGTAAAGACGATAGCGCCACAAATTGAGACCACTAAAGAAAGCCTGATAATCCATCTGCCATCCTATTCGATCTGCGAAGTAATGCTGGTTACAAGGTGATGTCAAGCAAAGCACAAGTACTTGACGTAGAGATTCACCCCAAGCAAAGTAGGCCCTGACAGACGTGGCAGAAATCCGTGCGGGCGTAAGTCCGATCCCCGCTGTCGGGGTATGGCTTTTATGGTGCCCTACACAGATCTCTGGGTGGTGCGCCCGGTCCATGCACGAGTTCTCGACGATGCAGGCGATCCTTGAGACCGTGGTGGGTGCCGCCGCGGAGCACGGGGCCGAGAGGGTGCTGGAGGTCCGCCTGGAGGTCGGGGAGCTGACGTTCCTGAACCCTGAGCAGCTGAGGTTCGCCTTCCCCATCCTCTCCGAGGGCACCGCGGCCGAGGGCGCCGCCCTGCGGATTCGGAGGGTCCGGCCGAGGGTTCGGTGTTCGAGCTGCGGCCACGAGGGCCCGGTGGAGTACGAGGGACCGGAGTGCCACATCCCCGGCGTCACTCTGCCGTTGAGGTGTGGGAGGTGCGGAAGCCGGGATGTGGAGGTCACCGCGGGGAGGGAGTGTCGCGTCAAGGACATACGGGTGAGGCTCCCGGCCAGGCCCAGGGGGCGTTCCAGGGGTGTTTGAGGCCGTCATCTTCGACTGGGACGGGACCCTGGCGGACACGAGGGCCGCCATCGTAGAGGCGTCCAGAACGGCCCTCGCGGAGGCCGGCTGCTCCGTCGGCGACGAGTTCATCGCGAGGCGGATCGGGGTGGGCACGAGGGGCATCATCAGGGACGCCCTGGAGGAAAACGGCATAGGCTACGACGCAAAGCTGCTGGAGAGGCTGGCCAGGTGGAAGGACGAGCTCCAGGCGGGCCTATCGGGCTCGGTGAGGCTCTTCGAGGGGGCCTCTGAGCTGCTGGGGGCGCTCCGGGGCAGGGTGAGGCTGGCCTTGGCCACCATGAGCAGCCGGAGTGTCATCGAGAGACTGCTCCCCGAGAAGGGGCTTCAGGGGTGTTTCGACGTGGTGGTGACGGCCGACGATGTGTCCAGGCCGAAGCCGGACCCGGAGGTCTTCCTCCTCTGCCAGGGGCGGCTTGGCGTGGAGGCCGCGGGCTGCCTGGTGGTGGAGGACTCCGTCTTCGGGCTGCGGGCGGCCAGGGCGGTGGGGATGAAAACCATAGCGGTTCCCTCCGGGACCCACAGCCGCGAAGAGCTCAGGGGGGAGAAGCCCGACCTCCTGGTGGACTCCCTCGCCGAGAAGGACCGGATACTGAGCTTCATCCTGGGCGGCCGTGGATCAGGAACCGCACCGGGGAATTGATCAAACTCTTAAATATGAAGAGCCCGT